>Ga0224508_10000691_pt1 | contig 32423 bp, 26 predicted proteins | sample SF_Jan12_sed_USG_4_FD_170157 | JGI IMG/M metagenome (GOLD analysis project Ga0224508, IMG submission 170157) | Sediment microbial communities from San Francisco Bay, California, United States - SF_Jan12_sed_USGS_21 | ecosystem: Environmental > Aquatic > Marine > Sediment | place: USA...
TCGGTGACGTCGCGCTTGGCCTCGTGGAAGACTGGATCGTCGGTCGAGACCGGGTCGGTGTTGAGGGACTTGGCCAGGTAGTTGGCGATGGTGTACGGCAGTACGAAGTAGCCGTCGGCCAGGCCTTGCATGAGGGCGCTCGCACCGAGGCGGTTGGCGCCGTGATCACTGAAGTTGGCCTCGCCGATGGAGTACAGGCCGGGCACGGTGGTCATCAGCTCATAGTCGACCCAGGTGCCCCCCATCGTGTAGTGGGGAGCGGGGTAGATGCGCATCGGCGTCTCGTAGGGGTTCTCATCGGTGATCCGCTCGTACATCTCGAACAGGTTCCCGTAGCGGGCCTCGATGACGTCCTTGCCGAGGCGCTCGATCGCATCGTGGAAGTCCAGATACACGCCGTTGTGGAGGGGACCGACGCCCTTGTTCTGATCGATCTGGCCTTTGGCGGCCCGGGACGCCACGTCGCGGGGAACGAGATTGCCGAAGCTCGGATAGCGGCGCTCCAGGTAGTAGTCGCGTTCGGCCTCGGGGATCTGCCCTGCCGGTCGTGGGTCCTCTGCCGCTTCTGGCACCCAGATGCGCCCGTCGTTGCGGAGTGACTCCGACATGAGGGTCAGCTTGGATTGGAACTCGTCGCTAGCCGGGATGCAGGTCGGGTGAATCTGCGTGAAGCTGGCGTTGGCGAACTGGGCGCCTTTCCGGTAGGCCCGCCAGGCGGCGGTCCCATTGCAGGCCATGGCGTTGGTGCTGAGGTAGTAAGCGTTGCTGTAGCCGCCGGTTGCCAGTACGACGGCATGGGCTGAATGGGTGGAGATCTCGCCGGTCGTGAGGTCTCGCACTACCACGCCGACTGCCTGACCGTCCTTGAGCACCACCTCCAGCATCTCGGCGCGGGTGTGGAGCTTGACCGAGCCAAGTCCCACCTGCCGGGCTAGCGCCGAATAGACGCCCAGCTGGAGCTGCTGGCCGGTCTGGCCCCGGGCATAGAAGGTCCGGGACACCTGCACGCCGCCAAAGGAGCGATTGTCGAGCAAGCCACCGTATTCACGGCCAAAGGGAACTCCCTGGGCGGTGCACTGGTCGATGATCTCGTTGCTGACTTCGGCGAGGCGATACACGTTGGCCTCGCGAGAGCGGTAGTCACCGCCCTTGATGGTGTCGTAGAAGAGCCGGAAGATGCTGTCGCCGTCACCGCGGTAGTTCTTGGCGGCGTTGATTCCACCCTGGGCGGCGATGCTGTGTGCCCGGCGGGGGCTGTCGTGGTAGGTGAAGACATCGACGTCGTATCCAAGCTCGCCGAGCGTGGCTGCTGCAGATCCTCCGGCCAGGCCGGTTCCGATGACTATGACCTTGAACTTGCGCCGATTGGTGGGAGCGACCAGCTTCATGTTGAACCGGTGGCTCGTCCATTTCTCGGCCAGCGGTCCCTCGGGGACTTTGCTGTCGAGGATCATGAGCCGATCAACCCGGTGGTTATCGCCAGCGGAATGCTGACATTGCCCAGCACGATGACCGCTGCGAACCCGATAGCGAAGTTACGACGCCACTTGTTGAACCGGGGGCTTGTGATCCCGATGCTCTGGAACATGCTCCAGGCACCGTGGAGAACGTGCAGCCCGAGCGCCAGATTGGCAAGGATGTACCAGCCGGCGGTGAAGGGGCTCTCCAACCCCTCGATGAGGTTCTCGCGAGCTTCCCCGCGGGTGAAACTCGGATTCAAGAAGTCGAGCCCCCAGGTGAGGTGGGCTAGGTGATACACGATGAAGACGAGAACGATGACCCCGGTGATGAGCATGTAGCGGGAGGCAAACGTCGCTTCGACCCACTGCTGGTGCTCGTACCCGACGGGCTTGGCGTTGCGGTTCTTCCACCACAGCGTGAAAGCAGCGTGCAGGTGGATCACAAATGCCGCCAGCAAGCCGAGCCTGGCCAGCCAAAGAATGAAGGTATGAGAGAAGACGGGCGTTCCGACTTCACGCAGGGATTCTGCGTACTCATCGAACCGGGCCTTTTCCTCGAAAATATGGAGGTTCCCGAACATGTGGAAGAAGAGGAACCCGAGTCCGACGATCCCCGAGATCGCCATGACCCACTTGCGGCCCACGTTTGAGTTGTAGAACTCGAGAAACCAGGGGAGGGGGCGTTTGGTGCGGGTGGCCTGGTCGGTCATCGCTATGAAAGCTAGCAATGGAGCCGCGCGTTGGGGAACCAACCGTGCCCGGGGGAAACCACCTTTTGCCCCCCGGTGGGGCTGCCGGCTTCCAGTCGCCAGTTCTCTGGCCTGGCGATTCCCGACTGTCCAGGGGCATACATGAGGGGTGATATCCCCTGCAGGCGACAGTCCGAACATCGAGTCAACTCGGAGCTGGCAGCTGCTCGCGACCTTCCGGACCGATCAGATCAATGCCCCTCCGGGTGACAGACGCACTCTGAGTTGGCGGGCGGTTGGCGGTGGGCTGTCTGCCTCCGCTCGGCGCTTTGGGCCGAGCGGATTTGACCCGCGCGCGCGGGCACCCTAAATTACAAGAACGTAATTACACGTCTGTGAGAGGTGGGAAGTGGACACCAAACTGATTGAGGCTCTGGTACTCGACAAACTGTCGTGGCAGGATTTCGCCAACTGCAGCGGGGCCGATCAAGACCTGTTCTTCCCCGAACGAGGCGCTTCGACTCGCAAGGCCAAAGCCATCTGCGGTGCTTGCACAGTGAAGGACGAGTGCCTCGAATTTGCAATCACCCAGGGCGAACGATTCGGCATCTGGGGTGGGCTGTCTGAGCGCGAGCGTCGGAAGATTCGTCGTCAGCGAGCGCTGGTTGCCAGAGCTCGTGAGGTTTCCTGACGTTCTAGGCTCGGGCCTGTAACCGGACTAGGGGAGCACATGGGCGCAGCTATCGGGATCATTCTTCTGCTGGTTGTTGTGGCCGGACTGGCGTATTTCGCCGTCACCGCCGCGCGATCGACGAAGCCAAGCGTCGGGTCACCGCCGGCGGCTGCTGCCACACGGCCGGGCGCACCCGTGGCCGATTTCCACGTGAAGGGCGACGTCGCCGCCGTCTACTTCGACGTTCCGCTTCCGGACAACGCCGATCCGGTCCTCACGCAACTCCTCGTGAACGAAGCCATCGAGGTCGTTCGAGAGAAGCGCCACTCGCTCCCCATCGATCAGGTCAGCCGGGTAGTTGCTTACGGCAAGAGCGGCACGGAATATGCCGTAGCCGGCGAGCAGAGTCTCGAGACTCCCGGCACGCTTCCGCCGCCGGCTCCGCCCCCGGTGGTGTTCAAGCAGGCAGGGCCCGATCCGTTGGCGTCGTTCTCGGGTGCCCCGCAAGGCTCACCGCCGGGCATCGCCGCTTCAGTCCCCGACGAAGGTGTCGGGCCGGCTGGGGCTGATCTACAGATCTCAGCCCAGCTCGAGTCCGGGTTGCGGTTGCAGGGAGTTGACCCACCGTCGGCAGAAGCCGGTGAGGTCGTGCTCGGTCTGCTCCGTCTCGGCGGCTACACGGTGTCGGCCCCGGCCGCCAAGGAGGGGTATGAGTCGTACGTCGCTTCCAACGCCTCCGGCAGGACCTATATCTGTGTTGACCCCCTCGGGTCGTCCGATTACCCGGAGCTGAGTGAGCAAATGATCAGTCGATTCATGGTGGATTTCGAGCAGTCTGGCACGGATCGGGGCTTGCTTGTCTCCGACAAGTTCGGCCCCTTCGTCGTCTACGAGAAGGAGCGCCGCGAGCCCCGGGTTCGATTCGTCACCCGTGAACGGCTGCAGCAATTCGTGGATTCTCTCGCTCTCGGTTGAGCCACCGGTAACCTGCGAGCGATCAAAGGAGGCTCAGTGCGTGGACTCGGCTGGCCGGAACTCGTAATCATTGTTGTGGTCGTGGTCGTGCTGTTCGGTGCTGCCCGGCTGCCGCTCATCGCCCGCTCCATCGGTTCGTCCGCCAGGGAATTTCGACGGGGTCTCGACTCGGGGGATGACAACGGTGAAGAGCCGTCAGATTCGACTCCCTAGGGAACTCTTTGCCCCTCTCTTGCCGTTAGGTGGGTAGATGGCCTCGAACGAGGCAATCCCGACCTGGGAGCAAGTAGCCACCGACTATGGGCGTGTTATCTACAACTTTGCCTACCGGCTCACCGGCAACCGCGATGATGCCTCCGACCTCGCCCAGGAGGTCCTGGTGCGGGTGCGGCGAGGGTTGGCCACCTACCGGCCCGGCTCATTCGAGGGTTGGCTGTGGCGGATCACTCGCAATGCGTTCCTCGATGAGGTGCGACGCAAGCAGCGCCGCCCCACCACCGAGCTGCCGGCCGAAGATCGCTCGGCGCTGGTCACCTCGCCCACTCCGGATGACGTCCTGGCCGAAACCCGGCTCAGCGACGAGATGCAGGCCGCCCTACTCAATCTCCCCTACGAGTTCCGGGAGGCGGTTGTGATGTGCGACGTGGTCGGCCTGACCTACCAAGAGATCGCCGACGCCGCCGAGGTGCCGGTGGGGACGGTCCGCAGCCGGATCCATCGAGGCCGTCTCATGCTGCGCGACGCGCTGGAGGCCGGCTGATGCACCTCGAAGACCGGTTGTCGGCTTATCTCGATTCAGAGCTCGATGCGACCCAGCAGCGGCAGGCCGAAGAGCACCTTGTGGAGTGCGCCGAATGTCGAACTGAGCTCAGCTCGGTTGCTGAGGTGCGAGATCAGCTTCGCTCGCTTCCTGTTGTCGAGGTGCGAGCCGGGACCTTCGAGGATGTGGCAGAAGTCGTTCCCCTCCGGCGGGCCCGCTTTCGGCCCATGGCGGCTGCCGCGGCGGTGGCCGCGCTGGTCGTGGGGGTCGGTTTCGGCGTGGCCGGCAACCAGTCGGTGCCGCTGCAACTGAATCAGGTGGTCGAACAACATGTGGCCCGTGCTTCGTCCGACCCGGGATTCAACGTGCTGCAAGTGCAAGCGGTGGCCAACCGATGACGCTGACCGCCACCCTCCTGCTCGTGACCCTTATCGGGACACTTCCTGCTCCCGATCTGGTGGATGATCTCGACCAAGCGGGCGACGCTGAATTCGTCGGTCGCCAGCTCGTCGTCTGTTGGACCGCCGATGGTGTGCTCGCCCATGTCACCGACGTCGAACAATCGCAGGGAATGACGCGGGTGACCGGGCGCGACGGGTCGTTCGTGATCGGTGAAGGCAAGATGATCGAGCAGTACGCCGGGGGGGTTCGCTACCTGGAGATGGCCCCGACCAGTGAGTGGCGCCTCTGGGATGGCTACGCCGTGCAGGACGGAAATAGCGTCACCGGGCTTCGGGAATCGCGGACCGTCGAGGTGCGTCAGGGCTCCTCGCTCCGGGCCAAGTTCGTGCTCGACGCCACCACGGCCGCTCCGCTCACGACAGAGGTGTATCAGGGGAACGGTTCGCTCTATCGCTACTCGACCTTCCTCGAGTTCGATGCCCGCGGCGATGATGACATGGTGGACATGGATTCGATGCCCGAGCCCGACTATCGGGAGACGGCTTCCGCCGCCACAGTGCCGCAGTCAGCCGGTCACTACTGGGCCGCCGACTCGTACGTTGCTCCCGGGGGAGTTCAGGTGTTCTTCACTGATGGGTTGTTCCGATTCTCGGTATTCGAGGTCAGCCGCAAGAGCGACGGCGGCGGCCTGGCTAAATTAGGAACGGTGGACATTGGCGGCAACGGCGGGTACCACCGCGCCTACACACCGGGTGCCGTCAGTGTTTTCTGGCGCACGCCCGATCTCGCGTACGTGTTGGTCGGGGACCTGCCTCCCGATCACCTCGTCGAAGTGTTGGCGGACCTGCCCACCCCCAGTCGCCCGGCCCTCCTCAAACGAGCCTGGCGCTGGGCGTTCGGGTAACCGAGTGAATAGTTGATAGTTGACAGTCCGCAGTTTGCCGTTAACAGGGCGTGCCGCGGTGCCACCAAGTCTCTGCTTACTGCTTAAGGCCGTCTGTCAACTCTCGACTATTACCTCACTTTGTCCCAACGATTGAGTCTTACGACCTATCGAAGTTTCGGCGGTAACTAGTTAGATTTCTCCATGACTCCCAAACCACGTGGGGGTCCTTGGCAGGAATAGTGTTTGCAACTACGCTGAGTGAGCGACCACTAAGAGTGGGGACTAGGGTAATAGCGTGGCTAACGGGGTTAGAGGGCGGAGAATCCAGATGACACAAGCAGCCGAGACCATCGGGCGCCAACCACAGGTTGCGTCGGCTGAGGCGATGGCGGGCGTACGCCACCGGGGCTTCTACGAACGGTTCGTCAAGACCCTCATCGACCGACTGGTCGGCTTAGTTCTCTTGCTGTTGACCCTCCCAATCATCATTCCGGTTGCCATCGCCGTCTTCATAGATCTGGGTGGACCCATCTTCCTCCGCCAAGAACGGGTCGGGCGCAACGGCAGGGCCTTCAAAGTCCTGAAGTTTCGTTCAATGGAACCCGACCGTCGCGGCGGGTCGGCCCCCGATTTCGTTGGCTCAGACCGGCGGGTCAATCACAAGTCGGAGGACGACCCCCGGCTCACTCCGGTCGGCCGATTCATCCGCAAATGGAGCCTCGATGAGCTCCCCCAGTTGGTGAATGTGGTCGCCGGACAAATGAGCCTTGTCGGGCCGCGACCGGAGATGACTCAGATCGTTGCCCGGTACGAGCCCTGGCAGCACGCTCGCCACCTGGTGAAGCCCGGCGTCACCGGCCTCTGGCAGGTATCGGCCCGGGGAGAAGTTCCCATGCACGAAGCCACCCACATCGACCTGGAATATGTCAATACCGTGTCGTTTGTGACCGATATTCGTATCCTGGCCAGAACCATTCCAGCTGCGCTCGGAGAACGCACCGGCCACTAGCGGTCAATTCCTGTAATCGGAATTGGTTTACACTGCTACTAGCCGGGGGGTCCCGTGATGATTGCCTCCCAACACCCACCAAAGGACGATTGATGGACACCCTCCGCCCGAGAGAGTTTGATGAGTTAGCCGCCCTCGAGCAGCCGAGCATTGTCGCTTCGATGTGGCGCTACCGCTGGTTGGTCGCTCTCATCGTTGCTGTGTTCATCGGCCTCGGGCTGGCGTTCCAGGCCTATGTCCCGGCGGCCTTCCAAGCCACAGCCGAGATGGTGGTTGAGGATCCGCGAGCATCGCAGCTCTTCAACATCGGCGATATCCCCCGATCGACGAGCAACCCGCAGCGGTATGTGGCCGACCAGGTGGAGATCTTGCGATCGCCCCGGGTGGCTGATGAGGCCGCAAGGCTCATCAGCCTGTGGGCCGCCAACACTCCAGAGGCGCTTAATGGCGATCCATTCACGATAGAAGACGACCTATGGCCCTTTTGGCTCGACCAGCGTGACATCGCCGGTGTGGCGATTTCCCAGGACGAGTTCTTGTCCAACATAAGCATTTCCTCCAGCCGCGATAGTAACCAGGTAGAGGTTTCCTTCACGGCCGACACGGCCAAGCTATCCCGCATCGGCGCCAATGCCCTCGTCGAGTCCTACCAGGACGTGCGGTTCGAGCAGTTGAAGGACACCGCCAACAAGGCCGTGCTGCAAATCGAGCGTCGGCGAACCGGATTGCGCTCAGACCTTGACGATCTCCAGGCGCAGATCGACAGCATTACCGACGAAGTGCGCTCGGGTTTGGACGAAGAGTTCGAAGCCGACCTCGGTACGTTCCTCGACCTCCAGCGTCAGCTCAACGGCCTCGACCCGGAGAGCGACGCCGCCGCGACAGTCCGCTTGCAATTGGATGACCTATTACAAGATTTCCAGACCACCGCAGTCATCGACACGATCGAGGCGGGTGACTCCGAGCTACAGGCGCTCCTCGCCGAGCAAGAGGCCGGGATTGACGAGTTGGCGACGCTGTCCGGCCGGGCCAACTCCATCCTCATCGATCTGGAGCTGACCGGCAGCGGCGTTACCAACCTCTCGCTGGCCCCGACCCCCAAGACCACCACCGGCTCGGGCCCGGCTCGCATTCTCGCCGCTGCCATCGTGCTCGGCCTGGCTGTGGCCGCTGCCCTCACCTACTTCCTGGCCTCCCGCCGCCGGGCCTTCGGCAGTCGGACATTGCCGGAGCTCGTGCTCAACGCTCCGTTGCTGGCCGAGGTCCCCGACTTCTTGTTGGAGGGAATCAAGTCGCCCCTGCCCGTCACACAAGCGCCGACGTCGGCGTCGGCTGAAGCCTTCCGCTTTGCCGCGGCTGCCGTCGACATCCGGGCTTCGGCGGCCGGCGCCAAGTCGCTGATGATGGTTTCCGCCACCCTGGCCAGCGGAAAGACCACTGCGGCCGCCAACACAGCCATCGCAGCCGCCCGTGAGGGCTTGCGAGTGCTCGTCATCGACGCCGACTTCGGCAACCAGGAGCTGACCAGCCTCTTCCTTGGAGAGGAGCAGCCCGCAGCCGGCATTACCGAGGTGGTGGCCGGCATCGTGCCGCTTGATCAGGCCGTGCGTCAGGTGGTAGTCACCGACGATCGCTCGCTCTATCTGTTGTGGCGTGGCCGCCAGCCGGTCGAAGCCGCCAACTTCTTCCGTACCGAGGACACCCAGCGGTTCTTCACCGAAGTCAAGGAGCAGTTTGACCTGGTCATCATCGATGGTCCGCCGCTCTTGCAGGTCGCCTACGCCAGCACTCTGGTTCGCTATGTCGACGCGGTGGTGGCGATTGTTGCCCACAACAGTCGTGTCAGCGAGCTGGAAGAGGTTGCCGACCGGCTCCACTTCATCGAGACGCCGGCCATCGGATATATCTACACCAAGGCGCCTTTGCGTGCCGAGATGACGGCCTCTGAGGGCTCGATGAAGGACATCCTCGGTCTCGGTGGCGAATCCGCCGGCCGGCCCACGGTCGGCCAGACCCGCTCAACCCGCCGCTCCCGTCGGGACGCCGGCAACGGCGGTGACTCGGCTCCGAAGAGCTAGGCGAGTTCTGCTCGGCTACGCCGAGCTTGCGCAACTCGACGCCAATAGGCGATAGGCGATAGGCGATAGGCAAAACCTAGTTGGTGCACCGCCTCGGGTCCCCGAGATACTGCGTACTGCGTACTGCATACTGCGTACTGCTTGCCGCTCAACTGTCAACTGTTGACTTGGCTGCCTATCCGCTCGCGATGGCTGCTCTGATAGCGGCCTCGAGTGTGGCATGGGCTTCGGCAGTGTTGAGGTTGGGTGTGTTGTCGAGCCCGGAGGCCTGATAGAAGTGGGTCATCGCCGCTCCGAATTGTTCGGCGATCTCCTGGCGGGACCCGGGTGACACCAACCGCACCCGACCGGGGTCGATGGCAGATTCCGCCACGGTCTTGGCGCCACCGTTGGCGAACACGATGACCGGCGCGCCGCGCTGCATTGCCTCAGCCAGCGCGGTCCCGCCCTCCTCCCGAACGCCGGCGAACACCACTGCCCCGGCCCGGTCGAGCAGATCCATTGCTTCCGGGTAGGGGAGCCACCCTCGGAGGTCGACCCGATCAAGGAGGCCGAGTTCCTCGATCAGGCCCTCTAGCGCCGACCGTTCCGGGCCATCGCCGACGATCACCATGCGCACGTCCGGGTGGGCCTCGGCCAACCCGCGGACGGCCAATCGAACCCCCTTGCGCGTCTCGAACGACGACAGAAACAGTATGAAGTCCTCCCGCGGTTTGGCGACCCGGTCGACCTCAGTGAACATGACATGGTTGAGAACCACGTCGGCCGGACGGGGCCTCCCGAGCCGCGCCTGGGTCTCTTCGCTTTGGGCGATGCGCACGGCTGCCTTCCGCCAGGTCCGCCGGGTAGCGGGGGCCAGCGACAAGACCCGAACTGCGATGAGGTCGATCAACTCGGATGCGATGCCTTTCGCTCCCAGAGCCCGCCACATGTCTGACGGAGTGGTAACAGCACCGCCGACCGGGCCCCAGGCCAGAGGAATCGGGAGGCGACGCCCCGGAGAGGGCAGCCAGTAGACGGAGTAGGTGGCGTGATGGGTCACGTCGAAGGGTCGGTCCGCGTGGAGCTTTTTCGCCAGTCGCCGAGCGCTGCGCTGCCACCCCAGGTATGCGATGAAGTACCCGATTAAGTGTCTTCGCGACTTGTCGGTAGGCGCATGTGGCAACCAGCGCGCCCACTTCGGCTCGTTGACGAGTTGGAATTCGATCGTGGAATCCGGGTTCTCGCGCTCCCATTCCTGGATTGCGCCGATGTGCTCAGGTCCGACCAGCACGGTCAGTTCGCCGAACCGGGCAACCGACTGGACCAGGCTCCAGCCAACCCCTGGTTCGGATCCCCTTCCCGGTTCGCAGGCGTAGGCGATTACCAAGACACGCGGGCGCCGAGTCTCGGATGGAGCGGAGAGATTTGCTTGGCTCACCAGGCCTGTCGATTCGTGGCCGATCGACTTCGCCATTTCCCGACCGTTCCTTCAGTGGCCACGACCGAGCCAAGTCCGTAGATGCTCCACAGCCAAACGGCAGCCTGGGGACCTTCCAAGCTGGGGTCAAAGAAGCCATTGATGAGGGCCGCCATCGCTCCCACCATGCACCACGAGAGGACGGCGGCTTTCTGTGATTCGCCCAACTGGCTCAGCCGTTTTCGAGCCCTCCATAGATACACATACCAGACGGCCCACAATGCCACCCAGAGACTCGTTCCGATCAGGCCCATGCGGGCGAGCACCGATAGATGTGAGTTATGGGGATTGCGCAATTCGGGGCCCGTTTCCGCACCAGCATAGAACCCGTATTTACCGGCGAGGTTCGGCCCAAAACCGAAACCAGATAAGAAACGCTCGTTCGTCAACGTGTCGTCCAGTACGAGGTCCCAGAGCTCGAGTCGCCATGCAATGGTGCCATCATCCTCACCGGTACCCGGCTCGGCCCGGACGTTGATGTCGGTGATATTTGAAAACAGCTGGGATATTGAGACTTCCCGTCGCTCCAAGTCGAACCGCACATCGAATGCAAAAGCCAGCAACATCGCGGCTATGAGAACGACCAGAACGTTGCCCATTGCCGGCCGCGCCCGCTTGCCTGCCAAGTAGATCGCAAAGAGAGCTATGAAGCCGGCGACCAGTGTGCCTCGGTTTTGGGTTCCCGCCAGAGCGAGCAAGAGAAGTCCGCCGACGGTAAGAAGCACATTTCGCACACGGTCACGTCGCTCCACTTCGGGTGCGACGACCAGCAAGAGAAAGGCGATCGCAATAACCGCCTGTACCCCCACGTTGCCCGGCTTGTGTGACGTGATCAGGACCTCCGAGTCGGGCAGGAACAACCCGGTCTGCCGGTTGGCCAGTAGAAGACGCACCGTCCCGATCATCAGAAAGGCCGGGATGATCCTCGTGTACCAGCGAATGAACAAGTCATACGCCGGCTCCCAGGCCCGGACCAATGCCCCCAGGACAATTGCGAACAACCCGTAGTAGAAGATGGCGCTGTCACGCACCGCCTCTTGAACGGGGTTGGAAGTTGCGCCCAGGATGAGGAGCATGAATCCGAACCCCATGAAAGCGACAAGAAACTGCATCGGCAGACTCAGTCGGATGAATCGAACCGCCTCACCGGATCGGATGACGACATAGAGCCCGAGCGCCAGTATGAACTCGCCGACGAACAACGGTGTCCCTGGCACATGGATCCACGCGAACGCACGGTCGAAAAAGAGGTAGCCGCCGAGCAGGACGGCCAGCGCTCTGGTCAGGAAGCGGTAGCGGGCAGTGCGGTCTTTCAGCGCACTGGCGATCAACGCCTTTGAGGCGGACCCGTGCTCATTGCGGGGCGACCGTTCAGGAGGTGAGAAGATCGAGTCGGTCACGCGACGCTCTCCTCTCGCCGGGTCGTCGTTGCCCTAGCAGGACGGTTTGCCGCGGCTACGCGGCGCCTTCTTTAACCTGCTTTTCGATCCAGCGATAGGTATCGACTAGGCCTTCTTCGAGGGCAGTAGTCGGTTCCCATCCGAGGACCTCGCGCAGCTTAGTGTTGTCGGAGTTTCGGCCCCGCACGCCCTGCGGCCCGTCGACGTGCTTGAGCGTAATCCCTTGCTTGCCGGAGATCTCGATGACGATCTGCGCCAGCTCGTTGATCGTGACCATGCGGTCGCGACCCAGATTGAGCGGCTCGGTGTAGCCCGAGTCCATAAGACGGACGAGGCCTTCCACGGTGTCGTCCACGTGACAGAAGGAGCGGGTTTGCTCGCCGTCACCCCAGATCTCGATCGTTCCACCGTCTTCGACCTCGGCGACCTTGCGGCACAGCGCGGCCGGGGCCTTCTCGCGTCCGCCGGTCCAGGTGCCGTAGGGCCCGTAGATGTTGTGGAAGCGGACCACTCGCACGTCCATGCCGTAGTCGAGGTGGTAGTAGTGGGCGGCGATTTCTGAGACAAGCTTCTCCCACCCGTAGGCGTCCTGGGGAGCTGCCGGATAGGCGTCTTCCTCTTTGAGAGGCGTGACGTTGGCGTCCTCCTGGAGGTACTCCGGGTAGATGCAGGCCGACGACGTATAGAGGTACTTCGAGACCCCATTCTCCCGAGCCGCCTCCAAGGTGTGCAGGTTGATGAGGGCGTTGTTGTGGAGAATGGTCGAGTGGTTGGCCGAGATGAAGCCCATGCCGCCCATGTCGGCGGCCAATGCGTAGACGTGGTCGACGTCCTTGGTGGCCTCCTGGCAGGCTTCCCAACGGCGGAGGTCGAGGATCTTGAACTCATCGGCGTCGATGTCACTGAATTCGGGTTCCTTGATGTCGACACCCCGGACCCAGTAGCCGCGGTTACGGAGATCGGTGACGAGGTGGTGGCCGATGAATCCGCCGGCTCCGGTGACGAGTACTCGTTCCATTTTCAGTAGTTCCTTCTCTTTGGGTGGCCCTGTTCAGAGCTTGCTGGGCAAATGGCTCGGATGCCACTCACTGTACTTCACTTTCCGCGGTTGTATCGGGGGCTTGGGGTCCCCGATACAACTCGGTAACGGTGACTAAACGGGGCGGTCTCCGGAGCACCCGGAACACGAACCGAGGGTTGTTTCCCAGGTAGCGCTTCCACAGCCTGCGAGGCTCCTTGAGCAGGCGATAGAGCCACTCGAGACCCCGCTTCTGCATCCATGCTGGGGCCTGGGGAAGCAGGCCGGCGTGGATGTCAAAGGCGGCTCCCACTCCGAGGAGGGCGGGAGCATTGAGCCGAGCCCGGTTGGCGTCCATCCAGCGTTCCTGCTTGGGGGTGCTGAGGCCGACCCATACGAAGTCGGGCCCGGCGCGGTTGATGGAGCTGGTGATCTCGGTGACCTCGGCCTCGGTGAGGTCACGGAAGGGCGGCGAGTAGGTCCCGACCACTTTGAGGCCCGGAAACAGTTCGCCGAGACGGGCGGCCAGCAGTTCGGGGACACCCTCTTTGCCGCCGTAGAAGAAGTGGGTCCAGCCTGCGGCCGCCGACCGACCGAGGATCTCCAGCATGAGGTCCGGCCCATACACGCGAGACATATCGATGGCTCCGGCCCGCTTGCCCGCCCACACCATCGGCATCCCATCGGGGGTCGTGAGCCCGGATCGATTGTGGATGCGCAGCAAGTCGGGGTCGGCCTGCGACTCCATAACGCCGTGAACGCCGGTTACGCACACGTAGTGCGGCTCGTTCTCGTCCACCCAGCGGCTGAGCTCCGCCACCGCGCTCGTCATGTTGATCGCGCTGATGCCAACGCCCAAGACGTCTACTCGAGGGATTCCCATGGAAGAATTATCGACGCTCGGAGGTGGGACCTGAAATGGTACGAGCGACCCTTTCATAGACCGCTTCCAGCCCGGCCAGGCCGTGCTGTTCGGAGTAGCGGTCCTCAAAGAGGCGTCGGGCGCTGGTTGATCCGGCGGCGACGTGAGCGCGATCTTGCAGGCGAGCCAGGCCCTTGGCCAGGTCGTCCGGGTCGCCCGGTCGGGCCAGCCAGTCGGGCCCGAGCGGGGCAACGACTTCGGGAATCGGGCCGATGTCGGATGCGAGAACGGGCACGCCGGCAGCCAATGCTTCCAGCAACACCATGCTGAGGCCCTCGTACCAAATCGATGGCAGAACCAGTGCCCGGGCTTCGAGCATGTGGGACCGCACCGCTGATTGGTCCACCTGACCCAGAAGGGACACACTGGGCAGACCTCTCCGTCGCAGGTCGGCCTCGAGCGGGCCGACGCCGATGATGTCGAGCTCATAGTCGAGCCCGGCTCTCTCCCACGCATTAAGCAGCACGTCGGGAGCCTTCTCGGTGGTGAGCCGGCCAACGAAGAGCACCCGGTTGGAGTCTTCGGCCGCCCGGGTGCGGGGCCCGGGGTCGGGTACGAAATTGGGTTTCACCGCGATCCGGTCGGCCGGGATCCCGCTTTCGATGAAGCGGTCACGGGCGAAATCGGTGAGAGCAAGGATGAGGTCGAGGTCTTTGCGCCAGGTCCCCCGCCGGCGGTTGAAGGCGATCGTCGAGGCCGATGCCAATGACTGGGTGTAGCTGTCGAGGTAGCACTTGTAACGCACGCCGTACCAGGCGTTCTGGCTCGCGACACACAGTTCGCATGCCTGGTTGTCTCGCAGCAACATGGCGTTGGCGCAGGCCAGCCGGTAGTTGTGGAGCGTGAGAACGGTTGGCGAGAACTCCCGAGCTGCCCGAAACACGGAGGGGGACAGGTGGTACCAGGTGTTGTGGAAGTGGGTGACGTCGGGGGCGTGCACCCGAACCAGGTCACGGACTCGCCGGGCGGCCGCCGGGTTCCAGGGGCTTCGGATCATGTCGCCGGCGGCGGCCAGCGGTCCCGGCGGGTTCTGCTCCCGATGCTCGATGACCGAATGCCCGGCGTCCCGCAACAGTTCCGCCTCATTGGAGGCCACCGAGTCCTCTCCACCCGGCTGACGATACTGGGTGTGGATCTGGAGGATTTTCACGGGAGGCCAGTGTACGGCAGCTCAATCCCCGGGCGTTTCAATCGGATACGCGATACGCGATACGGGATACGCGATACGCAATACGCAATACGCAATACGCAATAGGCAGTACCTTGTTGGTGCGCGGTCTCGGGCCTCCGCGCTACTGCTTACTGCTTACTGCTTACTGCTTACTGCGTCCGGCGTCCGGCGTCCGGCGTCCTAGCGTCCGGCGTCCGGCGTCCTGCGTCCTGCGTCCTGCGTCCGGCGTCCGGCGTCCTGAGTCCTGCGTCCTGCGTCCTGCTTCCTGCGTCGATTTCCGCCACTTTCCCCCCGCTCTGGCTGCTAACGGTTGGCTCAAGATATCACTCTCCGTGGTCGATAACGCTCTGAGTAACACATACAGACCACTGTGAGGGATGTACATGAAACGCCTAGCTGCGGCTATCGCTGTCTTTGCCATACTCGTACCACTGCAAGGAGCCATCGCCGGCGCCGACTCGACTTCCGGTACTGAGGTGGCCTTCTACGATCCGGGCTCGTCCAGCTGGCACATTCCCGGTGGCGACAGCTTCTACTACGGAGCCCCCGGCGACACCCCACTGTTGTGCGACTGGAACGGCGACGGTATCGCCACTGTCGGCGTGTATCGCGAGACCACCGGGTATCTGCTTCTGAGCAACGGACTCAGCACCGGAGTCGCCGACTATGAGTTCTACTACGGAAACCCGGGCGACCGGCCGCTGTGCGGAGACTGGAACGGCGATGGTGTTGACACGATTGGCATCTTCCGTCCGTCCGAGTCGCGGTTCTATCTGCGCGACACCAACTCGCTGGGATTTGGGGACCGGGACTTCCAATTCGGTTTCTCCAAGGGGCTGCCGTTTGCTGGGGACTTCAATGGCGACGGTTACGACACCGTTGGTGTGCGTGATCCCAAGAACGGGTTCGTGGCCATCGCCCGCGGGCATGTGTCAGACGCGCCGGTGATGGAGGCCTACTTCGGGTCGTCCTCCGACACCCTGGTCGTCGGTGACTGGGACGGCGACGGCACCGATCGCATCGGCGTCTATCAGCCGGCCACCAAGACCCTGGCGGTCACCAACCTGTTCGGCACCGACAAGATCGCCCACGTCTATGACCTGGGTGCTGTGACTGGCATCCCCCTCGCTGCCGAATTCGATGGTTCCGGCGGAGTCCAAACCAAGCATCCCGAGTACACGGGTGAGCTGGCCGACGTCGTCAAGCCAAAGGCGCAACCCGCTCCGGCAGCTCCGGCTCCGGCTCCGGCTCCGGCCGAGGAGCCCCCGGTTGAGCAATCGGCCACTCCTGTCCCAAGCGCCGCCCCGGCCTCCCCGATCGTCAAGCCGGCGGTTTCCATTCCCGGCAACGCGATCCGGATCGCCCCGGGCACCAGCATTCAGTCTGTAGTAGATCAGAACGGTGGCAGTGCCACGTTCTTGATCGGCGCAGGTGTCCATCGCGAACAGTCGGTGAAGCCCAAGTCCGGCCAGACCTTCATCGGAGAGTCGGGTGCGGTGATGAGCGGTGCCCGGCTTCTCGAGGGTTGGCAGCGCGATGGCAATCTGTGGTTCGTCGGCGGACAAGGTCAGTCTGGCCGCTTGCACGGCGACTGTGTCTCGGGAGCTCCTCGGTGCAACTACCCCGAGGAGCTGTTTGTCAACGATGCCCGCATGAAGCATGTTTCGTCCAAGGGCTCAGTCGCAGCCGGTAGTTGGTTCTTTGACTACGGTTCCGACCGGATCTACATCGGCCAGGACCCGGCAGGCAAGCGAATCGAGACTTCGGTAACCGAGAGCGCCTTCACCGGTCAGGTGTCGAATGTCACGATCACCGGATTGGTTATCGAGAAGTACGCCAGCCCGGCCCAGGTCGGCGCGATCGATACGCGGGCCAACCCGAGCGGCAACACCAACGGCTCGGACTGGTTCATTGCCAACAATGAGGTCCGCAACAACCATGGTGTCGGCATCAAGTCGACCAACGGCAGCCGGGTGGTTGGCAACTACGTCCACCACAACGGCCAGCTTGGCCTGGGTGGCGACGGTCCCGGAATGTTGATCGAGAACAACGAGATCTCCTACAACAATGCCTCGGGCTACGCCTACGGCTGGGAGGGTGGCGGCACCAAGTGGTCGAAGTCGACCGACCTGGTGGTTCGGAACAACTACTCGCACCACAACGTCGGTCCCGGCCTGTGGACTGACATCGACAACATGAACACGCTGTACGAGGGCAACCGAGTCACCAACAACGTTGGCATCGGTATCTTCCACGAGATCTCGTACAAGGCGGTCATCCGCAATAACTACATCGAGGGCAATGGCGCAGGCCACTCGGCGTGGTTGTGGGGAGCGGGCATCGTGGTGGCGGCTTCGCCCGATGTTGAGATCTACGGCAACGAGGTCATCAACAACGCCGACGGTATCGCCGGTATCCAGCAAAACCGCTCGGATGCTCCGGCCAGCTTCGGCCCGCAGATTGTCGCCAACCTGTACGTGCACGACAACAAGATCACGATGAGTGAAGGTCACACCGGCCTCGTGCAGGACGTCGGTGACAACGCGGTGTTCACCAGCCGCAACAACCGCTTCGAGAACAATGAGTACACGCTCAACGGTTCCGACCGTCGGTTTGAATGGAACAACGGAGAGCGCAGCTTGCAAGAGTGGAACTCGTTCGGCCTGTCTTGAGCTCCGCCGCTCTCCGGATTGGCGTTAGTGACACAGAGCGCTTATTGTCCCGGTGCGCTGACATGGGTTTTTGAGAAATGGGCTGGAGAAAACGGATATTGCGTCGCCCCTTGCTGGTGGCATTTGCCCTGGTAGCGGCCGCGGTGGTGGGAGTTCCCCCCGCTGCGGCAGTCGATGGTGGGCCACAGGTGGCCTTCTACGACTCAAGCCTCGGACTGTGGCGCATGGAGGGCATCGGGGACTTTTACTACGGCATCCCGTCCGACCAGCCGATGCTCTGCGATTGGAACGGTGATGGGACCGAGACGGTGGGGCTGTACCGTCCGACTACCGGGTTCCTCCATCTTCGCCAGCAGAACAACTATGGATTTGCCGACGTCTCGATCTACTTCGGGATCCCCGAGGATCGCCCGGTCTGCGGTGATTGGAACGGCGACGGCATCGACACCGTTGGCGTGTACCGATCGTCGAACCGAACCTTTTACCTGCGGAACTCCAATGTGACCGGGATCGCCGAGCAGCAATTCACGTTCGGTGACGGTAACGGCACGCCGATCGCCGGCGATTGGAATGGCGACGGAAAAGACACCGTTGGCCTGTGGAAGCAGGGGAACGCGTACTACGAGCTCTCAAACGGGAACACGAGCGCCATCGGCCCCCACGCGTTCCTCGGTAATCCCGGGGACCCGGTGGTGGTAGCCGACTTCGACCAGAACGGTCGCGACACCCTTGGCGTGTACCGGACCACCAATGGGCGCCTGTACCTCAGCGGTCTTGGTGAAGATGGCGGGACCCCTCGTGAATACTCGGTCGGGCTCCATGTTGGGATTCCGGTCGGTGGCGTAACCGGCGGAACTCCCGCCTCACCGGTCGGCGGTGCTGGCGGTGGTGGTGGCGGCACCGTGCCACCCGGAGCAATCAGCGTGTTCCCCGGCTCCAGCATCCAAGACGCCATCAATGCGGCCTCCGATGGATCGACCCTGTACATCCGGTCGGGCACCCACCGCATGCAGCGTTTCTCGCCCAAGTCCGGTCAGACAATCATTGGGGAGCCGGGAGCGGTTCTTAATGGATCGAAGGTGCTGAGCGGCTGGTCGCAAGACGGCGGCCAGTGGTGGGTGGGTGGCCAAAGCCAGCAGGGCGCTCAAGTTGGCGTTTGCGAGAACGCCAGCTCGCGTTGTCGCTACCCAGAAGAGCTGTTCATCAACAATGCTCGTCTCGAGCACGTCAATAGTCGCTCGGCAGTTGGGCCCGGGAAGTGGTTCTTCGACTACGGCGCCGACCGCATCTACATAGGGGACAACCCCTCGGGCAAGACCGTCGAGACCAGCGTGACGGAAGGGGCCGTTTACGGGAATGCCCCGAACGTCACCATCACCGGCCTGATCGTCGAGAAGTACGCCAACCCGGCCCAGCACGCCGCCATCGACAACCGCCGCCACAACGGGGACGGCGGGGCCGACAACTGGGTCATCTCCGGCAACGAAGTCCGCTGGAACCACGGGGTGGGGATAAAAGTCGGCAAGAACGCCCGGGTCGAGAACAACAACATCCACCACAATGGGCAGCTCGGTGTGGGCGCAGTGGGGAGCGGGGCCGTCTTCAGTGGCAACGAAATCGCCTACAACGGCCAGCTTTCGTTTCTGCTGGATTGGGAGCGGGGTGGATCCAAGTTCGCCGACACCACCAACATCCAGCTTCTCAACAACTACGTTCATCACAACTGGGGCCCCGGTTTGTGGGCCGACGACAACGCCAAGGACATGGTGTTCGCCAACAACACCATCAAGAACAACACCAAGGCCGGCATTTACTTCGAGATCAGCTACGACGCCCTCATCCGTGACAACTACATCGAAGGCAACGGGTTCGGGTTCACGCCCTGGCTGTGGGGCGGGGGGATCGTTATCTCGTCTTCTTCCGGAGTCGAGATTCGCGGCAACACCGTCGTCAACAACGCCGATGGCATCGGGGCGGTCGAACAGGATCGCTTTGAAACGGCCAAGTACGGGCCGCACATCATTCAGAACCTCTACGTCCACGGCAACACGGTCACCATGTCCGATGGGCTTACCGGCGTTGCCCAGGATGTCGGCTCAACCGCGGTGTTCACCAGCCGCAATAATCGGTTCGAGAACAACACCTACAACCTGAGCGGCTCAGGCAACTGGTTCGAGTGGGACAACCGCCAGATGTCCTTCGACGCCTGGCGTGGCTACGGTCTCAATTAACCGCAGGGCCATAGACTCGACCCCGTGAAACCTTCACCCGGCCTGCTGGCCTTACGTCGCGACCTGGCTATTCCGCTGGCCATCCTGGGGGCGACAATTCTGGTGGTAGCGGTGGTGGCCTGGCAGTCGGGAGCCGACGCCGGTCCGGCGGACGCCGCACCGCCCGGGACCGTCCCCGACGAGCGTGGATCAACCCAATCCGAGGGATCCACCACCACTCTTGCCCCGCTCGTGGCATCCGGGCCACCCACCCTGGTGGTGACGCCCGACGATGATCTCTCGAGCCTGGTGGCCACCAGCCCGCCCGGATCCACCTTCGTCCTTGCCCCCGGAGTCCATCGGGGCGAGCTGCTGGAGCCCAGAGACGGGCAGGTGTTCACCGGCCGGCCCGGGGCGGTGCTCAGCGGTGCAGTGGTGGTGACCGGTTTTCAAGCTCGGGGAGCCATGTGGGTGGCGCAGGGGTTGGAGGCCGAAGGCCGGATTCATGGTCAGTGCTCGGGCGACAGCCCACGATGTTCATACCCGGAGGATCTGTTCATAGACGACCAGCTGCTGACTCATGTCGATTCGGCCGCACGGGTGGGGCCGGGGAGCTGGCACTTCGACCGAGGTGCCGACACCATCTACCTGGGCGAGAATCCGACAGGCCGAATCGTTGAGTTGAGTGTGGTGACTCACGCCTTCCGAGGCGACGCCGACGGGGTGACCATCGCCGACCTGGTGATTGAGAAGTATGCGGTGCCCGCCCAGGAAGGTGCCATCGACAGCCGTCGCGACACCAACGACCTGATCGGTGGCTCCGGCTGGGTGATCCGCGACAATGTTGTGCGGTGGAATCACGGAGTGGGCATCGCCGCCACCACCGGGGCGCTCGTCGAGGGAAACCAGGTCTACGAGAACGGCCAGCTGGGGATGGCCGCCAAGGGGGCAGGCGTGACCATTGTTGGAAATGAAGTGTATGGAAACAACACCGTCGGCTTCAGCACCGGCTGGGAGGCGGGTGGCAGCAAATTTGCCTTCACCCAGGGCCTGGTGGTTCAGGACAACTTCATTCACGACAATGACGGGCCGGGGTTGTGGACTGACATAGACAACATCGACACCACCTACGAGGGCAACCGGGTTATCGACAACACCGGCGCCGGGATCTATCACGAGATCAGCTATGACGCAGTGATCACCGGCAACGAGGTGCGCGGCAACGGATTTGGCTTCGATGCCTGGGTGTGGGGGGCGGGGATCCTCGTGTCGACCTCGGTGAACGTAGAGGTAACCGACAACCTGGTCTCCGGCAACGCCGACGGCATCGTCGGCGTCGACCAGGACCGTTCTGATGCGCCAGCTTCCTACGGGGCACTCTCGCTGCAAAACCTGTCCGTCAGCAACAACGTGATCGCCGACAACGGTGGGTGGAGTGGGATAGGTCAGGACCGTGGCGACAACGCCGCTTTTAACTCGGCCAACAACCGCTTCTTCGACAACTCGTATACCCAGGACGGTCGGCACTTTTTCTGGTTGAACGACCCTCGTACCTACGACGAGTGGGTGGCCTACGGCCAGGGGTGATCGCGGCCGGCCGGGCCGTGAGGACGTCTAACGCTTGGGCTGCTCCTACGGCGCCGGGCTGTCGGTGGCGGCGGGTCGCTCGGGGGCGGGGGCGGGATTGGCCTGCCGCTTCTTCGGCATCGACCCCGGGGCGGCAGCCGCTCCCGGTACCTTGGACCATCGCTTCAGCAGGCCTTTGCTCGGTTCGCCGTTGCTGCGCATAGTCGCGACGCCTCCGCCGAGAATGTCCTTGAGGGAGCCTTCGATGTCGGTCTGATCAGCCCGCAGGGGTGACCGGTTGTAGATGTACCCGACCGGCTTGGTGCCGATGAACTCGAGCCGGTCGACGACCTCTTCGAGCTCGGATACGGCTCCGCCGTGATTGACGACCAGCAAGGCCCCGTCGGCGTAGCGAGAGATGATGCTCGTATAGGCAACATGCAGCAGCGGAGGAGTGTCGATGAGGACGAGGTCGAACTCGTCGCGAATGCCTTCGAAGAACACCCGGGTGGCCGCGCTGCGAAAGAAGTTGGCGGCGATAACCGGACGGTGGCCGCGGGACAGCAGGTTGAGAGAGGCACCGTCGGCGACGGGGACTGTGACGATGGCCCGGCGCAGATCGGCCCCGGTCTCCACGACCTCGGTGATGCCCGTGGCGGGCGGGATGTTGCCTACCAGGAGCTGGCTGAGGTTCTGGCTGCCAAAGTCAGCGTCCACCACCAGGACCCGATTGCCCTCACGGGCAGCTGCCATGGCGGCGTTGGCCAGCACTGTCGTTTTGCCATCGCGGGCGCTGCCAGAGATAACGACCAGGCTGCGGGCGCCGGAGGAGGCCGACTGAATGTCGAGGGCGGCGGCGGCGAATCGGAACGCCTCCGCCGTTCGGGTCTGTGGCATGTCCTGCACGGGGAGGGCGGAGGTGATGCCTTCGTCGGCGAAGCGTGGGACTTCGGAGATGATCGGGGCGTCGATGACGATCTCAGGCTCGGCGCGGCTGGTGAAGCTGCGGCGGCGGATGGCGATGGAGTAGGCGGCGCCCATTGCCAGGAAAGAGGCAGCCACGGCGCCGATAATCCCGGCCCGGGTCGCTTCGCGCCCGTCACCTTTCGGCAGCGGGGCAGGCGAGGTGAGCGATATGCCTCGGGTCACCAGCTTGGAGTCGACGGCGATCTCGTCGCGGCGGGTCTCGAGGGTTGAGCGCCGAGCGATGGTGCTCTCCAGTTCCTGAATCAGCGGGCTGAGGGTGGGGTTGGTGCTCTCAACACTCTGGATCTCTTGATAGGTCTGTACCTGCAGCAGGAGGTCGGACAGCTCGAGGCGGATGGCGGCAGCCCGGATGTCGGAGGTTGTGTCTGCCAGCTCATCCTGCAATGCGACGATCCGGTCGACGGCGCGGGTGAACTGTCCATCGAGATCGGCTCGGAGCAGGCTGGATGAGCGGGCGACGGCCACTCTGGCCTGAATATCGAGCACCTGGTTGTCCACCTCGGCCAGGGAGGCGTCGAGCTCGGCCAGGGCAGCTTCGGCGCTGGTCTCGGCCGTCTCTTCCTTCACCTGTTGATAGGCGGCAACGAGGGCATTGGCCACGATCTGCGCCTCTTGCTTGTCCGGACCGGAAACCCGAATCGTGATGAGGCTGCTGTCGGAGTCTCCGTCGATGGTCGACATGTCGCTGACGTCGTTGTCGAAATCGGGAAGTTGGGTGAGAACGATGGCCTCAGCACTGTTCTCCACAGCCGGTGAGTCGAGGATCTGAACCTGATCCGCTGTGTAGCGGTCGGATTGGGCCGACCGAGTCGAGTCGAAGACGGTGATCGCGCCGGGATCCTCCACGATCAGCTCGGCCTTGGCGGTGAACACCGGCGAGGTAAACGTCGCCCAGGCGACACCGAGTACGGCGCCGACCATGACCAGGAATAGGACGAGCCACTTGTAGCGCCATACGGCGCCCGGAATCGTCGGATCGAGCGGTGAAATGTCGTTCATGAGCCTCAGTGGGTAGAGCCTGGATATCGGACGAAACGGCGGTGCAATTGAGCGTTACGAGAGCAGCGTCCGTGCCGCCCAAGCAACCGGATCGGCCAGTTCTGCAGAGGTGGGGAGGCCATTTTCCCCTTCCCACACTGTAGTCGGAGCTTCCGAACCCCACCTACGCTCGATCTCTTCGAAAAAGCTGGTTCCGGCCTGGGGTCGCCCGAGCTCGAGGCCCAGCATTTTCTGGAGGAACGTCTCACCCGGGGAGGGCTCCGCTCGGCGTCGATCGACCGCTTCTCGAATACGCGGCAGTTCTGGGATGAAGTTGTGGTCGAGGTGGTTGAGCAGGAAGCCGGTGTAGCCCTCGATAACGGCCAGGAACGCTTGTATCTCGGCCAGGTCCTCGTCCTGGTGTGGCCCGGAGAACATGCCGGTGAGGAATGACGGATCCTGCATCATCTGGCCGATTTGCTCGGGGTCGAACCCGGCCTCGCTCCCGCCCAGGGACATCGCGTCCGGGTTCAGCTCGAGGCCGTCGACGTAGGTCGCGATGAGAGAGCGCAGGCGGGCTGAGAGCAACGGCTCGGCCAGCAAGCGGGTCTGTACCACTTCGTGGGCTACCACCCAGAAGCGTGCCTGGTCGATCTCCAGCCCGTGCGACGAGACGAACTCCTCGATGTTGGGGGCGATGAAACGGTGATGGCTTCCAGCCAGTGGCGGCAGAGCGGCATCGAAGCTGGCGAGCGCCCGGTGGCTCATTGAGCCGACCATTGACCCGATTTGCAGGCCGACCATGATCGAGAAGATCGGACCGAGTGGTCCGGCGGTCTGGCCTGCGCTCAGCTTCGCCGCCAATGGCTCGGCAAGATAGTCGAACTCGGGGATAGTGGCGGCGGTCCAGTCGCGCCGGTCGAGAACCGCGGTGGGCACGGACGGGAAGTCGAGCGGCGTGTGTTGGGCAAGCATCCGTTGGACGGTGTCGACCAGGCCAAGCCAATAGTCCTGGGCTCCGGCCGGCACGGTGCCCGGTTCGCCTGCCACGCTGGCGCCTAGCTCGGTGGCGAGTTCCCAATTCACCGGTCCCGACGATGCCAGTAGCTCTGCCAGGCGGTCGAAAATGTTGTCGGTCACTGGTTGATCCGATCGCCCAACTCGAGGCGCACCCGTAGCGGCGACCCATCGCGCTGGACCTCGACGTCCACGCTGTCGCCGGGGCCGAACCGGCGCAACTTGGAGACGAGCCCTTCCATGGTGGTGACCAGCCGTCCGTCGACGGTAGTGATGACGTCGCCGGCCTCGATGCCCGAGATCCCGGCGCTCGACCCCTCAAGCAGCTCCGATACGAGCACTCCGATTGGGGCCTGGCCGCCATCGGGCTGGGCCGCCAGCTGGGTGGTTCCGAGGATGCCCAGGAACCCGTGTCCGCTCGACCCGGTGGCGATGATCTCAGCTGTGACCCGATTCATGACTTCTACTGGAGTGGCGAAACCCAGGCCCTCCGGACCGAGCTCTCCCACCCCGACGGCGGTGGTGATTCCGATGAGCCGCCCGAGGCTATCGACGAGGGCACCTCCGCTGGATCCACTGGTGAAGGGAGCGTCAGTCTGAACCATGCCGTACAAGTCTTGCTCGGCCGTCGACCCTTCGACGAGGCGGTCGAAGGCCGACACCACGCCAACTGTGACGGTTGGACCTCCCCGCAGACCGAGCGGGTTGCCGATCGCGATGGCCACATCGCCGACCGCCAGGCCATCGGTGCTGCCCCGCTCTATTTCCACCAGGGCGTCGGCATCAATGCGGACGACGGCCAGGTCGGTGAGCGCGTCCCGGCCAAGAACCTCGCCCTCGTAGCGACGGCCGTCGGCCAGAACGATGCCAACCGTCGTGCTGTCGTCGATGACGTGCTCGTTGGTCACCACGTACCCCTCCTCGGCGTCAACGATCACCCCGGATCCAGAGCTGGTCAGCGCCGGCCCGTCAAAGACCTCGACCGTCACCACCGACGGAACTACTCGGAGGGCGACGGCCGCCGCCGTTGAGCTGGCGGAAATGTTCTCGGGTGTGACGATCTCGGTCCGTACGATCTCGGTGATCCGCTCCACCGGGGGGTCGCTCGACCGGCCCAGGTCGGTGACCAACACCGTTCCCATGGCCAGGCTGGCGCCGAGGACTCCCGCACCGAGCGGCAGCAGCCAGCCGCCGCGCGGCTTGGACGGCGGGAGCGCCTGCGTGGGTGGCAGAGTCTCGATCGGCTCAGGCCAGGTGATGGGTAATCGTTGGTGGTCGCGCATTATCGTGAATTGTATGGTGCAGGAGAATCATCGGGACGTCGTTCGAGTAACTGAATCGCCGCTCGACCCGTCGGCCCTCCTGGGGGCCGTCTCTGACGAAACCGCCGGAGCGGTCGTCGCGTTCCTCGGCACCGTGCGCAATCACTCACCCGGCAAGGAAGGGGTCACCCATCTCGTATACGAGGTGTATGCCGAGCAGGTGGAGGCGAAAATCCTCGCCCTGGTGGCTTCGGCCCGGGATCGCTGGCCGCTCATCGCAGTGGCCGTCGAGCATCGGAATGGCCCGGTCGAGGTAGGGGAGGCATCGGTGGCCGTTGTGGTGAGCTCGGCCCACCGAGCCGACGCCTTTGAGGCTGCCCGCTTTCTCATCGACGAGGTCAAGGCCAACGCTCCGATCTGGAAGCAGGAGCATTGGGCAGGGGGCGTCGAATGGATTGCGGGTAGTTAGGACGTCGTTCCCGGCCGGCCCATCACCATCTCGGCCACTTCCCGCACCATCGGATTGCGATCCATGCGGGCGGCCAGCAGGGCTTGTTCTACCTCCGGGCCATCGAAAGCCGTCAGGGCGACCACCGCTCGCCGCCGGATCTGCGGCTTGCCCCCGGTGGCAGCCTCCAGAATCCGCGGCAGCGCCCGCTCGTCTCCGATGGCACCAAGGGCGGCCACCGCCGCCTCTCGCACAATGGGCTCGGGGTGGTCGGCCAGCATTTCGCTCAGCCACTCAACCGCCCGGATGTCGCCGATCTCGCCCAGGGCGGTGGCGACAGCCTCAACCACCGTCGTCGCCGGGTCGCGGCGGGCAGGCCACACCACCGCAAACGCTTCTGAGCCGAGGCCTCCCAGCACCTCTATTGCTTCGGCTCGGGTGTGGGCGTCGGGCTCTTTTTCAATCAGCTCGGTCAGCGGGGCGAGGGCGGCCAAGCCCAGGCCGGCGCAGCCGGCTACGGCCAGCCTTCGTATGTCTGCCTGTGGACTCGCCAGATGAGGGATCGGGTGGCCGGCTGCGATCTGTTCCAGAATTTCGCGACCTTCGCTCACGACACGCAGGTTAGGCCGTTGGTAGGGTGGCCTGGCTGCTGACAAGGAGACGTTTGCTCGCTGTCAACAACCTGGAAGTTGTCTACAACGACGTGATTCTGGTTCTGCGCGGCGTGAGCCTGGAGGTGCCCGACGGCCAAATCGTTGCCCTGTTGGGTGCCAACGGCGCTGGGAAGACAACCGTGCTGCGTTCGATCTCAGGTTTGCTCGACGTGCACTCGGGCGACGTCACCAAGGGCGGCATCACCCTGGATGATGCCCCGATCGAGAAGTTGCCGGCCTCAAAAATCGTTGAATCGGGGATCACACAGGTAATGGAGGGACGGCGTATCTTCGCCGAGTTCACCGTCGACGAGAACCTCCGGGTCGGCGCCCACACCAACCGGAGTGCCATGCCCGACAATCTCGACCGTGTCTACGGCCTCTTTCCCGTGTTGGCGGGCCGCCGCAAAGCCGTGGCCGGATATCTCTCCGGCGGAGAGCAGCAAATGCTGGCCATGGGCCGGGCCCTCATGTCTGGGCCGCGCTTCTTGTTGCTTGACGAGCCCAGCCTTGGGTTGGCGCCACTGTTGGTGGCTCAAATCCGCGACCTCATCGTCGAGATCAACGCTCAGGGCACCGGCGTGCTGCTGGTGGAACAGAACGCCACCATGGCTCTGTCGATCGCGTCGCATGGCTACGTGATGGAGACCGGCAAGGTGGTCATGGACAAGCCGGCGACCGAACTGCTGGCCGACGATGACGTGCGTGAGTTCTATCTGGGCCTGGGTGGCGAAGACGAGTCCAAGTCATTCCGGGACATCAAGCATTATCGGCGAAGGAAGCGGTGGGGATGAAGTCGCACGAACGAAGCCTGGCCACCCATTTGCAGGCCGATCGGGGAGAGCAATCGGGACCCATCCTCGAATTCTCGGGCGTCCACCTGAGCTTCGGTGGGTTGAAGGTGCTCGACGAGGTTTCGTTTACCGTCGAGGGTGGGGAGCTCTTCGCCATCATCGGTCCGAACGGCGCGGGCAAGACGTCGATGTTCAACTGTCTATCGGGGGTCTATCACCCCCAGGAGGGGTCGATGCGATTCCTTGGAACCGACATCCTCGGTATGCGACCAAACAAGATCGCGGCTCTCGGAATGGCCAGGACCTTCCAGAATGTCGAGTTGTTTGAACGCCTTACCGTGCTCGACAACCTGATGCTCGGCCGCCACCTTCACTTCGGATATGGAGTTCCGTCTGCTGCCCTATTCGCCGGTCGCGCCAAGCGCCAGGAGTTGGCCAACCGGGAGGTCGTTGAGGACATCATTGACTTTCTCGAGATCCAGCCGTTCCGCAAGTCGTTTGTCGGGTTCCTCCCGTACGGCATCCAGAAGCGGGTGGAGCTGGGTCGGGCCCTGGCGATGGAACCCCGCTTGTTGCTGCTCGATGAGCCGGTCGCCGGCATGAACCTCGAAGAGACCGAAGACATGGCCCGGTTCATGCTCGACATCCGCGATGAGCTCGGAATCGCCATGATCCTGGTCGAGCACGACATGCGCATGGTGATGGACCTGGCCGACCGTGTCCTCGTGGTCGACTTCGGGCGGCCGGTTGCGCTCGGGCGACCGGCCGAGGTACAGAGCAATCCGGACGTCATCCGGGCGTATCTCGGACAGGAACACACAATCGTTGGAGAGGGAGGATCGGCATGACGCTGCTTGAAACGAAGCTGGTGACCAACCCGCGGCGGTTGCGCGACCGGGCGACGCAAACGCCCGATCAGGTAGCCCTGCGCGAGAAGTATTTCGGAATCTGGCAGGACATCACCTTCGCCGAGTACTGGGCGATGGCCGAATCCGTTGCCAATGGCTTGCTGGCTCTCGGGATCGAGCCGGGCGACCGGGTGGCGATTCATTCGGAGAATCGTCCCGAGTGGCTGTACGCCGATCTGGGGATCCAGGCGGTCCGGGCGGTCAGCATGGGCCTGTATCCCACCAATCCCTCTGCAGAGGTCAAGTATCTGCTCGAGAACTCCGAGTCGCGGGTGTTGTTCGCCGAGGACCAGGAGCAGCTCGACAAGACGCTCGAAGTCATCGACCAGCTCCCGGCGCTCGCGCACATCGTCTACCTGGAGCCGCGGGGCATCCGTGGCCACTACGAGGACCCACGCCTCATGTCGTGGGGAGACTTCCTCGCCCTCGGGCAAGAGCATCAGGCCGCCCACCCCGAAGCGGTAGACGAGGTGATGAGCTCGGCCCAGGAAGATGACCTGGCCACCCTCATTTACACGTCGGGCACAACCGGCCCCCCCAAAGGAGCAATGCTGTCGGTCAAGAACGTCAACGCGGCGATCGCCATCGCCGGGGCAGATTCAGGCTTCGTCAGCCCGGAGCCAAACGAGAACGACCTCATCGTTTCCTATCTCCCGCTCTGCCACGTCTACGAACGAGCTTTCTCTGAGTGGTTCGGCCTTAGTGCGGGTACCGTCGTCAACTTTGCAGAGTCGATCGACACCATCCAGACCGATCTGCGTGAGATCCAGCCGTCGATCTTTCAGGCCGTCCCCCGTATCTATGAGAAGATGTACGCCGGAGTGCTCATCCGGGCCGCCTCGGCCTCCCGGCTCAAGAAGCTCAACTACGTGGTCTGGATGAAGGCCGCCGATCGGATTGGCCATACGCTCGAGCGCACCGAGGGCCGCCACACCTTCCTCTCCCGGCTGTTGTATGCGGCCGGTTCTCTGTTTCTGTATCGAGCGTTGAAGGAGCGCTTGGGCCTGCGCCGCTGTCGCCACGCCATCTCCGGGGCGGCCCCGATTGCTCCCGAGATCCTCCGGTTCTTCATGGGCATCGGCGTGCCCATCTTTGAGGCGTACGGCATGACGGAGAACTCGATTGTGGCAACTACCAATAGGGCCGGCCGGGTCAAGCTCGGCACGGTCGGCGAGGCCTATCCGGGCATCGAGATCAAGATCGCCGAGGACACCGGGGAGATCCTTGTTCGCCATGAAGGGGTGTTCGAGGGCTACTGGCGAATGGCCGAGGCCACTGCCAGCACCATCACCGACGACGGGTGGTTGCACACCGGGGATGTTGGTGAGTGGGTGGACGGCACTCACATCAAAATCGTCGACCGGATGAAAGACATCATCATTACCGCCGGGGGGAAGAACATTTCGCCTTCCGAAATCGAGAACACCCTCAAAACCTCACCCTTCATCGGCGAGGCGGTCGTCATCGGCGATCGCCGCAAATATCTGACCGCTCTCATCGGCATCGACTACGACGTGGTCTCGGGCTGGGCCCAGGCCAAGGGGATCAATCACACGACGTTTGCGGACCTGACCGGCAAGCCGGAGGTGCGCAAACTCATCGAGAAGGCGGTGGAGGAGACCAACGAGAAGTTTGCTCGCGTCGAGCACATCCGGAAGTTTGACTTCTTCACCAAGGAGCTGGACGAAGACGATGGGGAGTTGACGGCCACCCAGAAAGTGAAGCGTTCGGCCATCGAACAACGGTTCAGCGCTGTTATCGAGGCGATGTATTGATGGCGGCTGCGTTGTGACCCAGTTTCTTCAGGCAACCATTAGCGGGCTAAGCCTGGCCGCCATCTATGCCCTGATCGCCGTGGGCTTCGTCGTGATCTACAAGTCGACGCAGGTGCTGTCGTTTGCCCAGCCTGCACTTGTCATCACCGGCGCCTATTTCGTCAGCTACTTCGCGTTTTCGCTGGGTTGGAATTTCTGGTTAGGGCTGGGGCTGGCCATCTTTATCGCGGTCGCGCTGGGCTTGACGGTGGAACGGACTGCCCTCAGACCGATGATCGGCAAACCGGTCTTCTCTGTAGCCATCCTGACGATCGGGCTCGACATTGCGATCAGGACCGTTATCAACGACCTCATCGGGGTTGACTTCCGCGGAGTGGCTGCCCCCTGGACCGGCCAGTGGGATTGGGGTGACCTGCTGGTACTGCACTCCCAGGTGGCGACGGTCGTCATCACCCTGATCCTCGTGGCCGGGGTGGTCATGTTCTTCCAGTACTCACGATTGGGGCTGGCGATGCGGGCTGCCGCCTTCGATCAAGAGGTGGCGTTAGCTCAGGGCATCTCGGTGGCGGTGGTCTTCGCCGTCGCCTGGGGCATGGCCGGCGGTCTGGCGGCCGTGGCCGGCATGCTGATCGGGACAAGTTTTGCGGGCGTTTCGGCCGGCAGCGCCTTCGTTGCCTTGAAAGCGCTGCCGGCGATTGTCGTCGGAGGGATTGATTCGCTTCCCGGCGCCATTGTCGGTTCCCTGATCGTCGGTCTGGCCGAGGCCTACACCGCTACCTACCAATCCGGGAACTTCGACTTCCTGGGTGCCAACTTCTCACAGGTGACCCCGTGGCTGGTGATGTTCATCGTTCTGCTGGTTCGGCCCTACGGGTTGTTTGGAACCAAGGAAGTCGAGCGAGTATGAGGGGCCGCCCCGGGCTCATCACGTCGTACAAGGCGGATATCGCCTTGTTCCGGACGGGCACGCAACGCTTCTGGCTCATCGTTCTCCTGGCAGTGGCGATGTGGCTGCCGCTGTGGATTTCCAACGATTGGCTGTTTCCGGCGACGATCGCCATGTTTGCCGCCATCGGGGCCATCGGTCTTAATCTGGTTACCGGATATGCCGGTCAGGTGTCCCTGGGGCATGCTTTCTTCCTGGGCGTTGGGGCGTATGTCGGTACGGCGCTGGCGACGCCGGAAGGCCCCGGCACCCGCGGCCTTATCGCCATGGGGCTCGACATGGTGGTGTGGCTCCCGGTCGCCGGACTGGTGGCGGCAGTGCTGGGGGCGATCGTGGCGCCGGTGGCCTTGCGCTTGCGCGGGCTCTACCTGGCGTTTGTCACCCTCGGTCTGGTGTTTCTGGGCGAGCACGTCTTCCGGTCGTGGAGGGAACTGACCGGCGGGACGGGGATTGGACGGCGGGCGGCCGAGTTGAGCCTGTTCGGTTTCCGGTTCGATGAGGACGGCGAGGTGTTCGGCATCTTCATGAGCGACACCCAGAAGCTGTATTTCCTGGGCTTCGGCTTGCTGGTGGTCATGGCGCTGGTGGCCAAGAACCTGGCCCGGTCGCGGATCGGTCGGGCGTTCTCGGCCATTCGCGATCGCGATATCGCCGCCGAGATCATGGGCATCGATCTCACACGCTACAAGGTGATCGCTTTCGCCATCTCGTCGTTCTACGCAGGCATCGCTGGAGCGCTCCTGTTCACCGTCACGGGGTTCCTGGAACCGAATTCCTTCAACCTGGAACTGTCGATCTTCTATGTGGCCATGGTGCTCATCGGTGGTGTCGCGACCATATCCGGGTCGATCATGGGGGCGTTCTTCGTGACGATGCTGCCCCGGTTGATCGAATCGGCCAGCGAGTACCTCCCCTACGATCCGGTCACCGGCCCCCTCAATACCGGCCAGCTAGAAGCGATCCTCTTCGGACTGCTCATCATCGGTTTCCTAATCCTTGAGCCCCTTGGCCTATACGGCATCTGGATCCGCATCCGCAACTATTGGAAAGCCTGGCCATTCAGCTATTGAGAGCCTGTCATTGCAGATTTCTCAGCCGCGTAACAAGGTGGCGCTTGGCACTGAGCCTGACCTGATTCCAAGCGTGGAGTTGCGGAGCAACTCCCAAGCAACGCCGCAGGCGTTGCCGGCGCCGCCGGCGCCAAGTCCAGGGAAACCACGTTGACGGTTCCCAGCAACGCTGTTGGGACCGAACACTCTTCGCCGGATGCCGGATGCCGGATGCCGGATGCCGGATGCCGGATGC
>Ga0224508_10000692_pt1 | contig 32397 bp, 29 predicted proteins | sample SF_Jan12_sed_USG_4_FD_170157 | JGI IMG/M metagenome (GOLD analysis project Ga0224508, IMG submission 170157) | Sediment microbial communities from San Francisco Bay, California, United States - SF_Jan12_sed_USGS_21 | ecosystem: Environmental > Aquatic > Marine > Sediment | place: USA...
GGCGTCGCCCATATTGTTCTTTGAAATGCTGGAGGGCGTGGACGCGGTTCTATTGTATAAGTAAAAATCCAAAATCTCTGTGATATTGATCCTATGAATCGAATAACATGATTAAAATGTATTAAAGAATTTTCAAAATAATTCCAGTAGATACCAATTTCTGCGATGTAAATGGATTTATGCTAATCAATATTATGAGCGTAAGAGTTTTTATTTAGTGTCGACACCGCGATCGCATAATTTTTACATGCCGGCTGAATGGTCGCGACATGATCGCTGCTGGATGGCGTGGCCGTGCCGCGAGGCGCTGTGGGGCGACGAATTGCCGGCCGCGCGGGAAGCCTTCGCGGCGGTCGCCAAGGCGATTGCGGCGTTCGAGCCGGTAACGATGATCGCGCCGCATGGGTTGGTCGAGGAGGCGGCGCGATTGTGCGGGCGCGCGGTCGACGTGGCCACGCCACGGCGCGGGGATGCTCGGGCCGGTATCGACGATTCCTGGATGCGGGACACCGGTCCCAGCTTTCTGATCGACGGCAAGGGCGGGATCGCGGGGTGTGATTGGCGGTTCAACGGTTGGGGTGGCAAGTACACGTCGATCGACGACGATGCGGCGCTGGCGTCGCGGATTTTGGCGCAGTTGAATATAAAATGCTTTTCGGCGCCGTTCGTACTCGAAGGCGGCGCCATTCATGTCGATGGCGGCGGCACGGCCCTTGTCACGGAATCGGTGCTGTTGAATGCGAACCGCAATCCAGCGATGGATAAAGCGGCGATGGAGCGGCACTTGGCGGAATGGATCGGCGCGCGCAAGGTGATCTGGCTACCGGGAGGATTGGTCGGCGACGAAACCGATGGCCATGTCGATAATGTCGCCTGTTTTGCACGGCCGGGTGTCGTTCTGGCCTTGAAGGCGGCTGGCGTGGACGATCCCAATGATGAAATTCTGCACGCCAATCGGCGCATTCTCGAAGACGAACGCGACGCGAACGGGCGGCGGTTGGAGGTTATCGAGATCGAGCAACCAACGCTGCGGGATGGTGCGAACCGTCCGCTCGCGGCGTCCTATATCAACTTCTATCTCGCCAATGGTGGTGTAATCGCGCCGCGCTTCGGCATACCGGCGGACGGGCCGGCGGCGGATGCCCTGGCGGACACGTTCCCCGAGCGCCGGGTGGTTCAGGTCGATGCCAGCGCCATCGTGCGGGGCGGCGGCGGCATTCATTGTATAACGCAACAACAGCCGAGGCCGTGATGCGGGAGATCACCGTCGCCGTTACCCAGATGGAGTGCGGCTGGGACCATTCGGCAAATCATGCGCAGGCGGAGGCACTGGTCCGCCGCGCGGCGGCGGAGGGCGCCGATGTGGTGCTTCTGCAGGAGCTGTTCGAAACACCGTATTTCTGTACCGACATGAACCGCGATTATTTCGAGTTGGCGCGAACCTTTGACGACAACCCCATGATTGAACGGATGTCGGCCCTGGCCGCCGGACTGGAGGTGGTTCTGCCGGTGAGTTTCTTCGAGCGAGACGGCAATGCCTATTTCAACACGCTCGCCATGATCGATGCCGACGGTGCGGTGCTCGGGCGCTATCGCAAGAGCCATATTCCCGAAGGTCCGGGATACGAAGAAAAATTCTATTTCCAGCCGGGCGACACTGGTTTCAGGGTTTGGCCGACCCGCTTCGGTATCTTGGGCGCCGCGATCTGCTGGGACCAATGGTTTCCGGAATGTGCCCGGGCGATGGTCCTGGCGGGGGCGGAGGTGCTGCTCTATCCCTCGGCGATCGGCAACGAGCCGCAAGATGCGGCGCTCGATTCAAACGGCCATTGGCAGCGTGTCATGCAGGGGCATGCGGCGGCGAATATGGTGCCCGTGGCGGCCTCCAACCGCATCGGCGTGGAGGTGCATGACTCCGCGACGATGACATTCTATGGATCATCCTTTGTTGCCGGACCGACGGGAGAGATCGTTGCGGAAGCGCCACGCGACGGCGCCGCGGTGGTAACTGCGCGTTTCGATCTGGATTCGCTAGCCGCGGCGCGGCGATCCTGGGGACTCTTCCGGGACCGCCGTCCGGATCTGTATGGTGCGCTCACCGCGCCGCCGGAGCCGAAGAAAGGCTAATCGGCGGGGTTCGCCGGTTGGGCCGCTTCGGTCCATTCCCAGGTGAATTCCTCCGCGCGCGGTCTTTATCTTGAGGCGCGGTGCGGCATCCTTCGGGAGCCTCATAATTTCTTGTTTTCCGCCGCCGTAATCTACAGCATTCCGGCGGGCGGTGCGGCCGGTTGCAGCCGTCCGCGGCCGTCAAACAGCGTAATCAGTACGAATCCTGCCAGGAATCCACCGATATGGGCCTCCCAGGCGATCCCACCGACATCGTCGGGGAGGAAAAGCGGGAATATTCCAAGAGCGACGGTAAAGATCAGCCAGATCATGACGAAGCTTATGACCGTCTTGCGGCGCAGGAACGGCAGCGCGGTGCCGACACTCTTTGACGGCCAGAGGCTTACCCGGGCGACCGCACCGACCATGCCGGAAATTGCCCCCGACGCGCCGAGTAGGATGGCGTAATTCCCGGGAAACAGCCATGACCAGAAGAAGGCGGCGAAGGCGCCGCAGAGGCAATACAACAGGATGAATTGCGATGCTCCCATCCGTCGTGCGACGGCGGTGCCAAAGGCCAGCAAAAACGCCACATTCATCACCAGATGGCTTAAATCGGCATGCAGGAACAAATGACTGATCGATGTCATGGCGGTCGTCAGCCACTCGGGAACGACGCCGCCGGTGGGCTGCAGCCGGACCGGCTCGAAGACGAATTGTTCCAAAACGGCGCGTTGGTAGGTTATGGGCAGCAGCTCGCGCACGATATGGATGAGCACCGTAATACCGGTCAGCCAGCGAATCGCCGCGGGCGCATTGAGAATGGGTTGTCTGGAACGGGTTATCAAACGGTCCTGTCCGGAAATGGCGCTCTCCGCTATGTAAGCGGCGATCGGCCAATGCACAAGTTGCAAGTGCTTATACCGGGTCTTTAGAATTGCCGTGCCGGTAGCCAAACCACCGCTTTGCGGAAATCAGGAGGAAATTGTTCATGAATCTCGCGGCCTGGTTGACGAGGGCGGGCAAGGCGCTGGGCGAATCGCCCGCATTGGGCATCGGCGGCAGCACGGTTCGAAATTATCGCGAGATGGCGCGCCGCGTCGCCGTGCTGGCCGGTGCTATGCGCGATCGTTTGGGGCTCCGGCCCGGAGACCGGGTCGCCTTTACGATGAAGAATTGCCCGGACTACGTCGAGGTATTGTTCGCCGCCTGGCACGCGGGCCTTGCCGCGGTCCCCATCAACGCCAAACTCCATGCCAGCGAATTCACGTATATCTTGGAAAACAGCGGCGCCCGCGTAGTGTTTGCGACCGCGGATTTGTCGCCCGTGATCGGCTCGATCGCCGTGGAAGGGGTGGAGCGGGCGATCGAGGTCGGCTCGCCGGAGTATGCCGCCCTGTTCGAGGGCGATCCCGCGCCGCTTGCGCAGGTTGAGCCGACCGATGTCGCCTGGCTGTTTTACACCAGCGGCACCACCGGCCAGCCCAAGGGCGCCATGCTGACGCACCGCGTGCTGACCGCGATGACGCTGAGTTATTTCGCCGATGTCGACACGATCGATCCGGCGGATTGCATCCTGCACGCCGCGCCGATGAGCCACGGGTCGGGATTGTACATCCTGCCGCATGTATTGCGCGGCGCCTGCAATGTCATACCCGAAAGCGGCGGCTTCGAGCCGGATGAAATGTTCGACTTGATGGACCGCTGGCGCGGCATGGCGATATTCGCGGCGCCGACTATGGTCAAGCGGCTGACCGATTTTCCGGAGGATCGGGACAGTGCCGGTTTGAAGTCCATTCTCTATGGCGGCGGGCCGATGTATGTCGCCGACGCGCAGGCCGCGCTCGACCGGTTCGGTCCGAAACTGGTGCAGATCTACGGGCAGGGCGAGAGTCCGATGACGATCACCTATCTCGGGCGGGACGTGATCGCCGCGCGGGACCATCCACGCTGGGTGGAACGGCTGGGATCGGTCGGCGTCGCGCAAAGCGTTGTCGAGGTGCGTGTTGCCGACGATCGGGATTTCACCCTGCCGCCGGGCGAAACGGGCGAGGTGCTGGTGCGTGGCGATTCGGTAATGCCGGGGTACTGGCGCAACCCGGAAGCGACCGCGGCGACGCTGGCGAATGGCTGGCTGCACACGGGCGACGTGGGCGCCATGGACGAGGAGGGCTTCCTGACGCTGAAGGACCGGTCGAAGGACGTCATCATCAGCGGCGGCACCAATATTTATCCCCGCGAAGTGGAGGAAGTGCTGTTGCGCCATCCCGGCGTTGCGGAAGTATCCGTGATCGGCCGCCCGGATGCGGAATGGGGCGAGACCGTGGTCGCCTATGTGGTGGCGCGCGGCGATGCACCGGCGCCGGAAGACCTGGATGGGATCTGTCTCGACGCGATCGCACGTTTTAAGCGGCCGCGCGACTACCGTTTCGTCGATGCATTGCCGAAGAACAATTACGGCAAGGTGCTGAAGACCGCGTTGCGGGAACGCGACGCCGAATAAGATACCGCCAGACCATTTCTCGATTAAATTGACTCAAGCGAATTGGTCTATCTCTTGGTTTTTACGCAAATACGTCGTCGCGAACCGCTTCGGTTCGCTCGGGATTTGCTCTAATTCAGGTGCTTTCGACTTTCAGTACGATACCGTCCGCGCCGGTAATCTTGACTTGCGTACCGGCCGCCAGATCGCTGCCGTCGCTGGTGGCGACTTTCCAGAAGGTATCGTCGATCCGCACCTTACCGACACCGTTCTCGGTTGCGTCGTCGAGGCTCGCCATGCGGCCGACATACTGCGCGCCGCGCCGGTTGAGCGTGTTCTCTTCCTCTTTCGGCGGGTTTTTGTGCTGCCAATAACGCCACGCCACGATCGCGCTGACCGATAAAACCGCGAAGATGAGCAATTGAATTTGCCAGCTCGTCTCCGGTGCGAAAACAAGCAATAACCCGACAATGCCGGTGCCCGCGGCCATCCAGAGAAAGAAAGTCCCGGGCAGCAGCATTTCCAGGACCAGAAAGACGAGTCCGAGAATCCACCAGTGCCAGAATTCGATGCTTTCCAGGAATGCCATCAGGTAGTCTCCTGGCTGCGACGGCGGCTCTGGTTGATGATTTCTGCGACGCCGCCGATAGCGCCGATCACCCCGGAGGCTTCGAGCGGCATGAACAGGGTATTCTGGTTCGGCGAATTGGCGAATTGGCCGAGCGCGTCCACATATTTCTGGGCGATGAAATAATTGATCGCGTTGATGTCGCCGCGCGCAATCGCCTCGGATACCATGCGGGTCGCTTCCGCTTCCGCTTGTGCGGCGCGTTCGCGGGCTTCGGCGTCTCGGAAGGCCGATTCCCGCCGGCCTTCCGCTTCCAGAATGGCCGACTGCTTCTCGCCTTCGGCGCGCAGGATATCCGATTGCCGCACGCCCTCCGCTTCGAGAATGACCGCACGCTTGATGCGTTCCGCCTTCATCTGGCCGCCCATCGCCTCGACCAGGTCGCGCGGCGGCGAGATATCCTTGATTTCGATACGGGTGACCTTGACACCCCACGGCGCGGTCGCTTCATCGACCACGCCCAGCAGGCGGGCGTTGATTTCATCGCGTTTCGATAGCAACTCATCGAGATCGAGCGATCCCAGAACCGTCCGGATATTGGTCATGGTCAGGTTGAGGATCGCGCGTTCGAGATCGTTCACCTCGTAGGCGGCCTGGGCCGCATCGACGACTTGGAAGAAGATCACGCCATCCGCCGTTATCATGGCGTTGTCCTTGCTGATCACTTCCTGGCTCGGCACGTCGAGCACGGTTTCGCGCATGTTTAATCTTGCGCCAACTCGATCAATGAATGGGGTGATCAAATGCAGGCCGGGACGAAGCGTTCGTGTATATCGGCCAAACCGTTCGACCGTAAATTCGAATCCTTGCGGGACCTGTTTGATCCCCATAAAGAGGATAAGAACCGCCAACAGCACGAATACGACTACAAAAATCGCGAAACCGTCAAAGCCCATTATGTCCGTCATATTCCAAACGTTCCTTTTACCGCACCGTTCACTTCGCGGGGCATCATAGCATTTTTTGCAGCGCAAGATTCGGCATTTCGTTGGGCCGAAGGATCGAATTCTCGAAGCGCTATGGAGGCCATGGCGCGTATTTCTAAACGAACCGGCCGAGCCGCACCGCGGTGTGACCTCGTGTCGTGCGGCGGGTCGGCATGATCAGGACGCAGTTGTCATACGGGGTCGCGACGGGGTCGTCGCCGTCAAAGCCCAGCGGCGTGCCCGCCTTTGGAATGACCTCCATGCCGACGAAATCCTCGACGAATCGGAAGCTGTTATTCTTGATGGTGACCGCCTGGGTCACCTCGATGAATTTCTGCGGCGGCGGATTGCCCGCCACCAGCGGATCGATGAAGGTGTCGTTCAATATATCCATGTGCTTGAGAAATCGAAGCGCCGTTTGCATGGCGATGTCGACGCTCGCGCGTTCCCAATGCTGGCCGCACTCCACGAGCAACGCATTCTTGGGGCTGGCCGGATCGCCGAATTCGCCATAGTCGCGCATGCGCTTGCCGGCCGCATGACCTTCGTCGCTCACCACGTACTCCGGACAGCCGACGGCGGCGGCGAGGTCGCGTCCTTTCGCGAGCGGTCCGGCGAGTACGAGCGCCGGCGTCTTGGTCTGCATCGAATGGATGTCGAGCAGGAAATCCGCTTGATCGACCAATGGCCGGACGGCGCGGGCGCGTTCCAGCTCCCAAGTGTCGCGCGTCCCGTCAAGGACGTCTTCCGACCACAGCCGGTTGAAATCTTCATCGACATACCGGGACAGACCCGGAAACGCGGGGTCGAAGTTCTGGAATGCCTTGTAGTTGGTGAAACCCAGGGTCAGCTTGCCGCGTTTCGGCCGCGTGATGTTGCGGAACAGGAAATCCAGGACAACCGCGCCGCAGAGCTCATTGCCATGGGTGACCGCGGTCATCATGACGTGCGGACCGGGCCGGCCGCTTTCGAGCGTGGTCACGTAGTCGACACCCGTATTGCCGTCGCGATAGGGCGTAATGTCGGGTGGCGTAATTTCCACCGGGTAGTCATTTACGGCTGGCACGACCGCGTCTCCGGATATGTCAGGCGCGACACCATACTGGCGTCGCCGCCGCAAGGCGAGGAGTAACGCCGGTCCGAGAAAGGATCTTCGGTTGGCACGCTATTATTTGCAGACATGCGCCAGCAGGCGGTCCATGAAGATCTCGCCCTTGGCGATCTGGTCGAGGCTGATGTATTCGTCCGGCTTGTGCGCCTGCTCGATGCTGCCGGGGCCGCACACCACAGTCGGAATGCCGACCTCCTGTTGAAACAAGCCCGCTTCGGTGCCGAAGGAAACCTTGCCGTGGTCGTTGCGTTCGGCCAGCGTCTTGGCGAGCGTTACCACCTCGTCCCCCGGATCGTTGTTGAGCGCCGGGATCGACGAGAGTTGTTCGAACTGGAAACCGCTGGCCGGATCGAGCGCTTTCATCATCGGTTCCAGGGTTTCGCGGGTGTAGGTTTCGACTTCCGCGTACAAGGTCGCTGGGTCGTATTCCGGCAGATGGCGGATTTCGAAATCGAAGGTGCAGTCCTTCGGGACGATGTTGAGCGCGGTACCGCCATGGACCGTTCCGGTGTGCACCGTCGTGTGGGCAATGTCGAACAGCGGGTCATAGGGGCCTTCCGCTTCGATGCGCCGTGCGATGCCTTTCATGAACGCAATCAGTTCCGCGGCGTACTCGACCGCGTTCACGCCCTTCGGCGCCAGGCTGGAATGCGCTTCCCAGCCGCGGACATGCGCCCGGTAGCTGAATTTGCCCTTGTGCGCGATGGTGACCTGCATGTCGGTCGGTTCACCGACGATGCACATGGCGGGTTTGATGTCGAAGCCGTTCATCACGTCGAGCAGCCGGCGCACGCCGATGCAGCCGATTTCCTCGTCATGGGAAAACGCAAGATGGATCGGGGTACGCAGCCCGCCCTCGAGAAAGCGCGGCGCATAGGCCAGGCAAATCGCGATAAAACTCTTCATGTCGCAGGTGCCGCGACCGTATAGCCGTCCGTCTTTTTCGGTGATGGCGAAAGGATCGCTCTGCCAGTTCTGTCCGTCGACCGGGACCACGTCGGTGTGTCCCGACAGCATGATGCCCGGCCGGTCGGTGGGGCCGAGCGTCGCGTACAGGTTGGCTTTGCCTTTTTGCTCGTCGTAGACCAGCGTTGACTTGATCCCCAATCCATCAAGGTATGTCTTGACGAAGTCGATCAGTTCAAGGTTTGACTCGCGGCTTGTGGTATCGAAACTCACGAGTTTGCGAATCAGGTCCAGGCTCTTGAGACTGTCTGGCACGATGCCTCTCTGATGGTGGCGGAAGGGACCGGTGCGCACAGCATAGCCATTCATGCGGGCCGGGCCAGCGCCTAATGCGGCGGTCCGCCGGCTGCCGGTGGCACCGCGCCGCGGCGCGCGGCAAGTGAGGAGAAGATTTCGATGGCTCAGGACGTCCGATACATCAACCCCCGCACGTCGGCGACCTGGCCGGTCGACACCGCATTGTGGCGCGCGCCGGACGATTCCGGCTATATCAATTTGACGCCGGGGGAGGGCCTTTCGCGGGATGCAATCGATGGCGCGGCACACTCCCTGTGGCGTTACGGCGCGGCGATCCGTTTGCCGGCGCAGGAGTATCAAAGCCTGGGCGAAGGCTGGACGCCGATGGTGCCGTCGCATTGGCGCGACACTCCGGTGTTGATGAAATCCGAACATCTGATGCCCTCCGGCTCGTTCAAGGACCGGGGCGTCGCCGTCATGCTGAACTATCTGCGGCAGGTTGGGGTCCGTGAAATCATGGAAGATTCGTCGGGCAATGGGGGTGCGTCCGTCGCGACTTATGGGGCCGCGCTCGATTTCGATTGCCGAATTCTGGTGCCGGCATCCGCGCCCGCACCGAAGCGCTATCAGATGGCCGCGATGGGGGCCGAGGTGGTCGCCGTCCCCGGTAGCCGGGACGATGTCGCTCAAGCGGCGCTCGACCAGGCGGACAGCCGGTTCTACGCCGGCCACAATTATCAGCCTTATTTTCTTGAAGGCACCAAGACGCTCGCGTTTGAAATTTGGGAACAACTCGGGTTCGAGGCGCCGGACTGCGTCATCATACCGTTGGGTAAAGGCAGTAACGTGATGGGCTGCCATCTCGGTTTCGCCGAACTCCTTGGGCGCGGCGAAATCGACCGGATGCCGCGGCTGTACGGCGTGCAGGCGGCGAACGCGGCGCCGTACTACGCGGCCTACGCGGCCGACAGCGAAGAGCCGGTGCCGATCGAGGCCATGCCGACGATCGCCGATGGAATTGCGTCCGCCAAGCCCGTTCGCCTCCGGGAAGTCCTGGCGGCAATGCGGCCGACCGGCGGCGCTTGCCTCGCCGTTACCGAAGAGGAAATCATCGACGCGTTACGTGATTTCTCGGCGAAGGGGTTTTTTGTCGAGCCGACCACGGCGGCCGCCGGCGCGGGCCTCGGCAAGCTGCTCGCCGACGGTCGGGTACGCCGGGACGAGCGGATCGTCATGATCCTGACCGGCAGCGGGTTGAAGGCGGTCGAAACGATCGGCCGTGTTCTCGGTCTGGATGTGGCGTAGGCAATCGCCGTTCGTCGGATTATTCCAGCACCTGGTCCAGCACCCATTTGTCGAAGGCGTGGGACAGGGTTTCCATATGGGTAAACCGTGACGAGGCGGTGACCGGCGCGTGCAGCCCCAATTGCTGATTCTCCACGGCGACGTTGTCTTCCGGCAGGATGGCGTCCATCCGGTAATAATACCGATCGGCCTGCTCGGCGAAATCGTTGCGGTCCAGCCGGTCCCTGGGGAAAAACGACGTGCCGACCACTTGCATCGCTTCCGGGCCTTTCGGGTGCAGTTCGAAAATCCACATGCAGTCGATCGTCCACGCCATCATCGTCGTCGGGTAGATACAGGGATAATAGGTGCCTGTCCTGTAACGGTCCGTCAGGGTCTCGATCGGCGGGAAGCTGGTCTCGCCCGCCATCAGGCCGCGGCTGCCTTCATGGCTCGTGAAATGGGTGATGTATTGACCGGTGGTTTCCTCATGGCTCGAGCGCGCGCGCTTGGAAACCGTTTGCCGGTTCAGCGTGCTGCCGTGCACGAAAGGGATGTGCAGCGAATCGTTGAAATTCTCGAAGTGCAGTTTCCAGTTGGCCTTGACGTCCCAGGTGACGCGTCGCGTGCACACCAGGTTTTCCGGATCGTATGCCGCGCAATTCGCCGGCAGGTCGCCCAGCCAGTCCGCCAGCGGACCGGCGTCATCGTTGAATGTCACGAACAGGAATCCGGCCCATGACTCCGTCCGCACCGGCAGGAGCGGCAGGTCGTCGTGGCGAAGATGTTCGTCCTCCTCGATCAGGGGAGTCGCAACCAGCCGGCCGTCGGTGGCGTAGGTCCATGTGTGGTAGGGGCAGGTGAAGGTCTTGCAATTGCCGTCGCCCCAGGCAATGCGCGAGCCGCGGTGGCGGCAGGAATTGTGAAAGCCGCGAATCTGTCCATCCTCGCCCCGGACCAGAATGATCGGCGCGCCGGTAATGTCCAACGTGAAATAGTCGCCGGGATCGGGCAACTGGCTCGCATGACCGACATAGTTCCAGCCCTTCATGAAGATTCGCTCCACCTCGGCCTGGTACCAGGATTGGCTGGTGTAGCACCAGTTGGGCAGCGGCGCCGCTGTCTCCGGCGGTTGGCGCACCGCGGCATAATGATCCGGGTTCAATACGTCGAGCGGTTCGGCCATCGCGAAATCTCCGACCTTTCGATATTTTATATTTGTAGAGTGCCGCTGATGGGAATCGGTGGCAAGCTACGCTGTGCCGCCCGAGGCGGGATCTAAACGCATGTCTCTACGCCGGAAATGCCCGCTTGTGCCCAAATTGGCCGGGAATTTCTGACTTAGGGTTATTAAATCGTTGAACTATCGCCTGAATTGCCTCTCCATTCGGGTAGTGCATGGGGATATCGGATAAGTTTTTAGTCTGAGCCTTACATTTCATTGAAATACCCCGTTAGGTAGGACATGCTCACCCCAGAACCGGATCTCAGGGACGAGAGAAGGGGTATCTCGGCGTTCTTACCGACGAGGACATTCGGGAATATCAAGACAGGGAGCAACCAATGCTTAGGAAATGCCTGCAATTTCTCGCGGCGATCGCCGTTGCCGCGTCCGTTTCATCGGCCGCCGTGGCGGAGGAATTACGCATCGGGATCTATTCTGAACCATCGTCGATCGACCCGCATTTTCACAATCTGGGTCCGAACAACGCCTTCATGGCGCATATTTTCAGCCGATTGGTGGAAATGGACAGCAAGCAACGGCTTCAGCCGGGGCTTGCGGTATCGTGGAAACCGGTCGGCGATACGACCTGGGAATTCAAGCTCCGCAAGGGCGTGAAATTTACGGACGGTTCGTCCTTCACCGCGGACGATGTCATCTTTTCCTTCGATCGTGCCTCGAACTATGTCGGCGGCAACTCCAGTTTCCGGACATATTTGAAGGGTAAGACCTTCAAGAAAATCGATTCGCATACGGTACATGTCGTCACCGCGGCGCCGTATCCGCTGATGCCGGTCGATTTGGCGCAACCCCATGTGATCTCCTCGAAGGCCAAAGGGTCGGGCAAAAAGGATGTGAACAAGGGTTTGACGACCAAGGATTTCAACACCGGCCTCGCGACCAGCGGCACCGGCCCCTACAAATTCGTGGAATGGAAAAAGGGCGATCGCATCGTTCTGGTTCCGAATCCGAACTATTGGGGCAAGAAGGCCGAATGGAGCAAGGTTACGCTGAAACCCATTCCCTCGGCGCCGAGCCGCGTCGCGGCGTTGTTGGCGGGCGATGTCGACATGATCGACAACGTACCGACGACCGACGTGGAACGGCTGAAAAAGAACCCGAAGGCGCGCCTCAGCTCCGGCATCTCCAACCGGGTGATTTATCTTCACATGGATCAGTTCCGGGATAATTCGCCGTTCGTCACCGACAAGAACGGCAAGCCGATGAAAAAGAATCCGCTGAAAGATGTGCGGGTTCGGAAGGCGATCTCGAAACTGATCAACCGGGACGCCATCGTCGCGCGTGTCATGGAAGGTCTCGCAATTCCCGCCGGACAGCTTCTGCCCAAGGGATTTTTCGGCGTGTCTTCTAAACTGTCGCCGGAGAAATTCGATCCGCAGGGTGCCAAGAAGCTGCTCAAGGCGGCGGGCTACGCGAACGGATTCGGACTTACCATTCATGGTCCGAACAACCGTTACATCAACGACGCAAAAATCTGCGAAGTCGTTGCGCAGATGCTGACCCGCGGCGGTATTCCGACCAAGGTATCGACCATGCCGAAGAACGTGTACTTCAAGCGGGCGTCGAAGGGCGGCAAGGACAAGTCGCCGGAATTCAGCTTCTTCCTCGTTGGATGGGGCTCGGGTACCGGCGAGGCGTCATCGCCGCTGAAGTCATTGCTGACGACGCACGACAAGTCGAAGGGCTTCGGGGCGTCAAACCGTGGACGGCACTCGGATCCGGCCTTTGACAAACTGGTTGTCGGCGCGCTGGCGACGGTTGACGACGCCAAGCGGGCGAAGCTGCTGGCGAAGGCAACCGAGCTCGGTATCGGTCAGAACCAGGGCATTATCCCGCTGCACTACCAAGTGAATACCTGGGCGACCAAGCCGGGGCTGCGGTACGATGCCCGGACGGACGAGCGGACGATTGCAACGGACGTCCACCGGACTAAGTAAGCGGGTTAACGGAACGGGCGGCCCCTGAACGGGCCGCCCGATCGCTCCAGTGTCAGCGGGACAGGTTCAGCGATGTCGGTTTTCATAATTCGGCGTCTCATTCAGGCGGCATTCGTGGTCATCGCGATGTCTATGCTCGTGTTTTCGGGCGTCTTCCTGATCGGCGACCCGGTGGAAATGTTCGTCAGCGACGATGCGGATCAGGAAGACCGGCAGCGGGTGATCGAATCGCTCGGCCTCGACAAGCCGTTCCACATGCAATACTGGATTTTTCTCAAGAACGCGTTGCACGGCGACCTCGGCGATTCATTCGTGTTCAACGAACCGTCCCTCCTCCTGATCCTGGATCGAATGCCGGCGACCATGGAGCTTGCGATCGCCGCGTTATTGCTTGCGGTCTTTCTTGGAATCCCGCTTGGCATGTGGGCCGGTCTGCGGCCCGACTCGATGGTCAGCAAGAGCATCATGGCCACCTCCATCCTGGGGTTCAGCCTGCCGACTTTTTGGGTCGGTATCATGTTCATCATTATCTTTGCGGTGGTGCTCGGCTGGCTGCCGTCGGGCGGGCGGGCGCCGACAGAAGAATTTTTGGGCATTCAGGTCAGTTTCCTGAGCTGGAATGGTCTGGTGCACCTGTTGTTGCCGGCGGTCAATTTGGCCTTGCTGAAGATATCCCTCGTTATCCGGCTGACCCGCGCCGGGACGCGCGAGGTGGTGCACCAGGACTACATTAAATTCGCGCGGGCAAAGGGTGTCAGCGACGCCCGCATCATCTTCGTGCACGTGTTGAAAAATATCCTGATACCGATCGTGACCGTGCTCGGCCTGGAATTCGGTTCGTTGATTGCCTTCTCCGTGGTGACGGAAACGGTGTTCGCATGGCCCGGCATGGGTAAGTTGATCATCGATTCGATCAACCAGCTCGACCGGCCGGTCATTGTCGCCTACCTCATGATCATCGTATTCATGTTTATCATCATCAACCTCGTGGTCGACATTATGTATTCGATTCTTGATCCACGGGTGCGACTGCGGGACGTGCAAGCATGACCATTGCAACCGAACAGGCGCCGCTCGAAGGCGTCGTTACGGATCAGAGCCTTCCGGCCAAGGAAGAGACGCCGTTTCAGCGGTTTGTTTCCGACTTTACCGAAAGCAAACTCGCGGTTGCGGGGTTCTTCATTTTTCTGTGCATTCTCTTCATCGCGGTGTTCGCGCCATGGCTCTCGCCGACCAATCCTTACGATCTGGCATCGGTCGATATCCTCGACAGCCGCCTGGCGCCGGGCGAAAAAATGATGACGGGCACGACGGCGGTGCTGGGCACCGACGGGCTGGGCCGCGACATGTTGAGCGCCATGTTCTATGGCTTGCGCATCAGCCTCGGCGTCGGCGCAATGAGCGGCGTTATCGCGCTCTGCTTCGGTGTGTGCATCGGCCTTGCGGCGGCGTATTTCGGGGGCCGCGTGGACAGTATCATCATGCGGATCGTCGATCTGCAGCTCAGCTTCCCTACGATTTTGATCGCCCTCGTGTTGCTGGCGACGCTCGGCAAGGGCGTCGACAAGATCATTATCGCGCTGATCGTCGTGCAGTGGGCGTATTATGCGCGGACCGTGCGAGGCACCGCCCTGGTCGAACGGCGTAAGGAATATATGGAAGCGGCGACCTGTCTGGGCCTGCCGCACCGACGGGTGGTGTTCAAGCACCTGCTGCCGAATTGCCTGCCGCCGCTGATCGTTGTCGGGACGGTGCAGGTGGCGCACGCGATCGCACTGGAGGCGACGCTGTCATTCCTCGGGATCGGCCTGCCCGTCACCGAGCCTTCGCTCGGCCTGCTGATCTCGAACGGTTTCGAATATATGGGCAGCGGCAAGTACTGGATCAGCATTTATCCGGGCATCGCCCTGCTGATCACCATTGTCAGCATCAATCTGGTCGGCGACCGGCTGCGCGACGTCCTCAACCCGCGTCTCGCCCGGTAGGACAGTATGGCCGACAGTCAGCCGACCTTATCCGTCGAGGATCTTAAAACCTATTTCTTCACCAAGGGCGGTGTTGCCCGCGCTGTCGACGGCGTTAGTTTCAGCATCAGCCGGGGTGAGGTGATGGGGCTCGTCGGCGAGTCCGGATCGGGCAAATCGGTTACCGGATTCTCCATCATGGGATTGGTCGACCCGCCGGGCGAAGTGGTCAGCGGCCGCATCCTGTTTCAGGGTGAAAACCTGGTCGGCGCGGATGACGAGCGGATGCGGGAATTGCGGGGCAGCCGCGTTGCGATGATCTTCCAGGACCCGATGATGACGCTGAATCCGGTGCTGCGGATCGATACGCAAATGATCGAGGCGGTGCAGGCGCATGAAAAAGTCGACCGGCGCACGGCCTTCGAGCGGTCGCGCGATGCGTTGGGGCAAGTCGGCATCCCGTCGCCCGAAGAGCGTCTGAGCGCGTATCCCCACCAATTTTCCGGCGGCATGCGGCAACGCGTGGCCATTGCCATCGCCCTGCTGCACCAACCCGAACTGATTATCGCGGACGAGCCGACCACTGCGCTGGACGTTACCATACAGGGGCAGATCCTGTTCGAGGTGCAAAAGCTCTGCCGCGAGCGCGGCATGTCCTTGATCTGGATAACCCATGACCTGGCGGTGGTCGCGGGATTGGCCGACAAGATTTGCGTGATGTATTCCGGCCGGATCGTCGAAACCGGCGCCATCGACGACGTGCTCGACGGCCCCCTCCACCCCTATACCAAAGGGCTCATCGGGTCGGTGCCGAGTCATAACAAGCGGGGTGAGGTGTTGGCGCAAATTCCCGGTATGGCGCCGTCGCTGCTCGATGTCCCGAGCGGTTGCGCCTTTCATCCCCGGTGCCCGCGCGCCGATGAAGCGTGCCGGCGGCAACCCGAATTATACGCCCCGGTACAGCCCGGCCATCAGGTGCGCTGCATCCATCCGCATTTGGAGCCGGCGTGATGGCGGGCGCTATGGTCGAGCTGGAACACGTTTCCAAACGCTTCGTAAAATCTTTGGATATCGCCGAGAAGATTGTGAATACCTTCGGCGGGAAACTGAAGGAACAGGTCGTGCACGCGGTCGACAAGGTCGACTTGGCGGTGAACGACGGTGAAGTGGTCGGTCTGGTTGGCGAGTCCGGCTGCGGCAAGTCGACACTCGGCCGGGTAATCGCCGGCATCCATGCCGCATCCGACGGGGTCGTACGGTTCCGTGGCCGCGACATTACGGAAATGTCATCCGCCGAGGCCAAGGAATGGGCGCTGCAGGTGCAGATGATCTTTCAGGATCCGATGTCCAGTTTGAATCCGCGACTGCGTGTCCGGGAAATTATCGGCGAGGCGGCGCAATATCACGGCTTGGCCTCGGCCGATACATTGGACGATTACGTCGATGAAATGATGCTTCGTGTCGGCCTCGAGCCGTCGTTCAAGCGGCGATTTCCACATCAATTTTCGGGAGGTCAGCGGCAGCGTATCGGCATTGCCCGGGCCTTGGCGGTCAGGCCGTCCTTTCTGGTGTGCGACGAGGCGATCGCGGCGCTCGACGTATCGATTCAGGCGCAGGTGATCAACTTGTTCATGCGGCTGCGCGAAGATCTCGGGCTGACCTATCTGTTTATCAGCCATGACCTGGGCGTGGTCGAACATCTATCGGATCGGGTTGTCATCATGTATCTCGGACGCGTCGTCGAAACCGCGCCGACCGAGGCGTTGTTCAAGGAACCCAATCATCCCTATACGGTCGCGTTGCTGGGCGAAGTGCCGCGCATCGACAATAGGGGCCGAAAATTTACGCCGGTGAAAGGCGAAATTCCCTCACCGATCGATCCACCCGCCGGTTGCCATTTCCATCCCCGTTGCCCGCACGCGATGGAGAAATGCCGAATGTCGCAGCCGATCCTTCGGGAGATTGCGCCGGGCCGCTACTCAGCATGTCATTTGAATGAGCAATCGTAGACTTCCGTCGGATACCGGCGCTCGGCCGGACAATGACCGCGTGCCGGGCGTATTGTCGTATTTTAAGGCGGCGGCGCCGGCGTGTTCGGTCATATTCGATTCACCGCACAGCGGCGCGGAGTATCCCGAAGATTTTGATTATATCGTGCCGTTTGAACGAATTCGGCGCGCCGAGGATATGTTCGTGGATGAGCTGTTTGCCGCGGCACCGGAACACGGCGCCGATTTGATCGCGGCGCTGTTTCCCCGCAGTTATGTCGACGTCAACCGGGCAATCGACGATCTGGATCCGGCGCTGTTGTCCAGCCGCTGGCCCGGGCAGCTTGGCGCCGGCGAAAAAGCGCGGCTCGGGCACGGATTGGTGTGGCGGCTTTGCCCGCCGGATATCGATATCTATGCCGGGAAGCTCTCGCCGGACGATGTGCGCCATCGTATCGAGCGGTATTGGCGGCCCTATCACGACCGGTTGCGGCAATCCATCGACGCATTGCATCGACAATTCGGCGCCGTCTGGCATGTAAACTGCCATTCCATGCCGTCGGGGACGAAAGGCTATTTCCTTAACGGCGCCGGCCCGGTCGATTTCGTGCTCGGAGATCGGGACGGTACGACGTGCTCCGCCGAATTTCTGGACGTGGTGGGCGAAACCCTGCGCCAGATGGGATACACGGTGAAGGTCAACGATCCGTACAAGGGCGTAGAACTCGTGCGCGCCTATTCCGACCCCCCTGCGGGTCGGCACAGCCTGCAAATCGAAATTAATCGCGCGCTCTATATGGATGAGGTCAGTTTTGAACGATTGGCCGGGTTCGATCCGCTGAAACGCAATATCGACCGGCTGATCGGCACCATATGCGAATTCGCCCGCGATCGTGTTCGGGCCGGTACAAACCCGTTACCGGCTAGGGTTCAAACTGCTCCTTGACGATGCGCTCCTCCAGCGCGTGCTCGGGATCAAACAGCATCGTGACGGAGGCGCCCTGGTCCTCGGTGACATCGACGCGGACCACATCGCGGACTTCGGTGTAGTCGGCGCAGGCGCTGACCGGCCGTTTCTCCGCCTCGAGGATTTCAAATGTGATCTTGGCGGAATGCGGCAGCAGCGCGCCGCGCCAGCGCCGCGGGCGAAATGCGCTGATCGGCGTGAGGCAGAGGATATCGCTGCCGACGGGAACGATCGGGCCGTGCGCGGACAGATTATAGGCGGTGCTGCCGGCGGGGGTCGAGACCAGGACGCCGTCGCAGATCATTTCCTCCAGGCGAACCACGCCATCGATCGAAATACGAATTTTCGCGGCCTGCTGGATCTGGCGCAGGAGCGAGACTTCATTGATTGCCGGCGCGGATTCAACACTGCCGTCGGCGCGGGTTGCCACCATCAGCAGCGGTTTGAGGCGGACCGCTTCCGCCCGGGCGAGGCGGTCAGGAATGCTATCCAGTTCATAGGCGTTCATCAGAAAGCCGATCGAGCCGCGATTCATGCCGTAAAAGGCGACATTCTCGGCCTTGTGTTCGTGCAGGGTGTGAAGCATAAATCCGTCACCCCCAAGGGCGATAATAATGTCTGCTTCTTCCGGCGGGACATGGTCGTAGCGTGCTTCCAGTTCGCGCTTGGCTTCGAGCGCCTCTGGATTTTCGGCTGCGAGAAAGGCGATATTCTTGTTCTTCATCAAGCGACCTTGTCAAATACTGTGCCGGCGCGGCGGGTGCAGTATAGCGGAGCGGCATCGCGGCGCTAGCCGCTGCGTCGGGATTTCCGTGAAATGAAGGGCATGGCGATTTTGGAGAAGAATATGCGGTTCGGATTGGTTTGTTTGGTCGCCGTGCTGAGTGCCGCGGTGCTCCCCGGCATGGGGACCGTTGCGGAGGCTGCCGATCGGCACGCCGGCTACTATTACCCGAAACCGGACTCGAAAGAGACATATACCGCCCGGGCGAGCCAACTGCCCGAGGCGTCGCGCCGCAGCAGGATCGCCTTCGTGACCCATGTCACGAACGAAATGATCAGCAAGAACCCGTATCCGCCGCAATACGCGATGTTCTCGAAGGGCGCCGAGGCGGAGAAAATGATCATCGTCGGTTTGTATGGTGACAGCTTCAACACCCGCTACCGGATGCGCGCCCTGCTTGCCATGCTGACGGCGGTCGCCCGGGGGACGCCGCTCTTCAAGGAAGAACGCGTCGAGGACTATTTTACCTTTCTCGATCTTTGCAAGATGCTCGGTTTCAAGCAGCTTACCGTGAGCGACGGACGGAAATTCGCTCATCAGATCAAGATCGAATAAACCGCCGAGGCGCAGATGTCAGATCACGATGCCGTTTTGTTCGCCAACGAGGCGTTCTACACGGCTTTCAAATACCGCGATATCGCTGCGATGGAGGATGCCTGGGCTACGGCCGTGCCCGTGACGTGTATCCATCCGGGATGGGACGCGCTGCATGGGCGGGAAGAAGTCATGGCGAGCTGGAGCTCCATCCTGGGCAGCGACAATGCGCCGGAGATCAACTGCTTGGCGCCGCGCGCCCATATTTACGGGCAGGCCGCGGTGGTACTTTGCTTTGAGGAGATCGCCGGCGACTATTTAATCGCGACGAATGTGTTCGCCCGCGAGGGCGCGCGCTGGCGGATGGTCCATCACCATGCCGCGCCCACCGACGGCGAGCCGCCGGACGATGCCGAGGCGGAGCCGAATCCCATCAATTGAACCGGTCCCGCCGGGCGCGGAAGCGGGCTATTGCGTCCCTAATCGAAATCGATCTGGGCGTCGTCGTTGCGCGGGTCGAGCGTTGCCACGACCTGCGTGGTTTGCGAGGTTTGCGGCATGGCGACGAAGTCTCCCTGATTGTCCTCGGGCACCGGTGCGCGCTGGGTCATGCGGTAGAGCACGAAGACCGACAGAATGAAATTGGCGGCGGCGGCCGTCGTGAACAGCCCGGATGGTCCGAGCTGTTCCATCGTCAGCGAGGCGAAGATGGGCCCCGCGCTGGCCCCCGCGGCAAAGGCGAGCAGCAGGGTCGCGTGCAGGGAAACCGTCTGTTCGGGCCGTGCAAGGTCGTTGGCATGGGTCATCGCGATAGGATAGATCGTCGCGCTCAGGCCGCCGACCAGCGCAAACAGACCGAGCAGGCCGATGAACCCGGACTCTGCGCCGTAGCTCATGCTGAGGCAGGCGGCCGCCGTCAGGAGGGCGACGCAGATCAGCACCGTGCGCCGGTCGAACCGGTCCGAGCACCGTCCGAGCGGCAGTTGAAGCAGCAGGCTCCCCAACAGAAATCCGGTCATCAAAATTGAAATTTGCGTGATCGTGAAGCCGAGGCGCGCCGCGAAGACCGGGCCCAAGCCGATCAGCGATGAATTGGTGAAGCCGGCACAAATGGCGCCGGCAACGCCAACCGGCGATAGCCGGTACAGGGCGCGAAAGCTCAGGCGTTCGCCGACAAGCCCCTCGGGAACCTTGATCCGGGTCAAGGCGATCGGGATCAGGCAGAGCGCGTAGAGCGCCGCGGTCAGCATGAAGAGCCGGTCACCGGCGGGGTCGCCCACGATCAAGAGCAATTGTCCGACACCGAAACTGGCTTTGTTGATCACCATATAGATTGCGAAGACTTTGCCCTTCATGTCCGGTGGCGCCGTGCCCGCGAGCCAGCTTTCGCCGACCATAAAGACCGCTGCGGCCGAGAATCCGAATAGCAAGCGGAGCCCCATCCAGGCGAACGGATCGACGACGATCGGAAAGCACAGGCAGCAGACCGCGAGCGTTGCGGCGAATCCGGCGAATACGCGAATTTGGCCGACCGCTTGAATGATCCGGTCGCAGGTGAAGCAGGCCAGCGCGAAGCCGATCGAATGGCAGGCGACCACGACGCCGATCATCGCCGGGGCGAAGTCCTCGACCGTCATGCGAACCGCGGTGAGCGTCGAGAACAGGCCGTTTCCGACCAGCATGGCGCTCATGCCGAGCAACAAAGCGCTAAGGGGAAATACCGCCCGGAACATGGCGGACCTTTTCTTAAGGGTCTATCAAGCGTCGTCGTGTACACCCGCTCTCCGGGTACGTCTATGCATTACTTCTGCATGGCCGCTATGCCGGCGGAGCGGGTCTCAAGGGGAAGCGGTCGGGCTGTTAACCCGGATATCGGTGTGTTAACGGTCATTGTCGCGAGCCTTGCGCTCGGGCATCATACGGGAGATATGAACGGCGTGGATGAATTCATTCTGCAGCCCGATCCCGCCGATCCGCGTCTGACGGAGCGTGTGCGGGGCGTGGATCATGACGGCAACGCCATTGAGACTCTGGTGGTGGTCGAGCGGCCGCTGACCCTGTTCCTCAACAAGCGTGAAATCGTCACGATGATGACGATTTGCGACTATCCGGAATATCTGGCGGTCGGCTATCTGATCAATCAAAACATGCTGAAGCCGGAAGATGAGATCGTCGGTATTGACTACGAGGAAGACATCGAGACGGTCGTCGTTCGAACCAAAACGCAGACCAATTTCGAATCAAAGCTCCGTAAGAAAACGCTGACCTCCGGATGTGCGCAGGGAACGGTTTTCGGCGATCTGATGGAACGGTTCGACGAGATCGATTTGCCGCAGGATGCGACGATCCGGACGTCCTGGCTTTATGCGTTGACGCGCAAGATCAACACCAACCCCAGCCTGTATCTTGCCGCCGGTGCGATCCACGGCTGTGTCTTGTGCGAAGAAGACCGGCCATTGCTCTACATGGAAGATGTCGGACGGCACAACGCGGTCGACAAGATCGCCGGATACATGCGGATGCACGGAGTCTCCGCCGTGGGCAAGAGCTTCTACACCACCGGGCGGCTGACGTCGGAAATGGTGATCAAGACGGTCCAAATGGGAATCCCCATATTGGCGTCGCGATCGGGCTTTACCGCCTGGGGTGTCGATCTCGCGCGCCGCGCCGGCTTGACCTTGATCGGCCGGGCGAAAGGCAAACGCTTCATCGTGCTGTCGGGCGAGCAACGGGTGGTGTACGACGCGGACCCGTCATGCGCGCCCCGCGAAGCGCGGGCAAGCCGGCGCAAGGCGGGCATCGGCGGCGACCGTGGCTGAAGAAGCGCCGATCACCACACGCTCCGCCGGGCCGGAGCCCGGTGCGCGGTCGTCGGAGGAATCCCGCGAAATTCTCGATGCGATCGACATCGCGATGGAGGAACACGCCAACTGGCTGCGCAAGTGGCATCGCGCGGTGGTGTGCGGCTTGCCGCCGGTACGCGATGTGGTCTCGAAACATGCGGAATATTTGGGCAAATTCGGCAGTTGGTTCGATTTGAACAGCGAACGCAGCCTGCTCGCACAGCCGGTCTTTCGCGATCTATGGTCGGCCCATGTCGAAATGCACGATTTGGGGCGCTTGCTGGCGCTGAAGGCGGTCGATGGCGAGTTGGTTCGCGCGACGGAATACGACGCCTTCATGGAGAAAGTCGATCGCTTCGGGCTGGTCGCGCGCCGCATTCGCGACGCCTTCCAGCGGGCGGTCTTCGATCTCGACCCGCTGACCGGGGTGCACAATCGCCGCAGCATGATGATTGAATTGCAGCGCGAGCGGGAACGCGGGCTGCGCACTTCTTCGCCGGTTTGCATCGGTCTCAGCGACATCGATCATTTCAAGAAAGTAAACGACACCTACGGCCACGGCGTCGGAGATGTGGTTTTGCTGACGGCGGCGGGGCGGCTGATCGCCCATCTCCGACCGTATGACAGCATCTACCGCTATGGCGGCGAGGAATTCCTGCTGTTGCTGCCGGACGCGGATGCGGAGACGGCGGTGAATATCGCGAACCGGCTGCGCCTGGCGTTGAGCGAGGCGCCGGTCAAGACGGGCAGCGGCGTATCCCTGGACGTGACCGCGTCCTTCGGTCTGTGCATGGTCGACGCGGCGGATACGCTCGAAGAATCGATCGAACAGGCCGACAAGGCGCTCTATCGGGCGAAGCATGAAGGGCGCAACAGGGTCGTTCTCTGGGATGGTGAAGAGGCCGCGGAGGACGCTGCCGAAGATGCCGGTGACTGACGGCATTGCGGGCGTTGTCTTGGCGGGTGGTCTGGCGCGCCGCATGGGCGGTGGCGACAAGTGTTTGCGGCTGCTGGCCGGCCGGCCCTTGCTGGGCCATATCGTGGAGCGGGTGCGCCCGCAGGTCGGCGTGCTTGCCATCAACGCCAATGGCGACCCGGAACGTTTTGCCGATTTCGGTCTGCCGGTCGTGGCCGACAGCATCGATGGCTTCGCCGGGCCGTTGGCCGGCGTCCTTGCGGGCATGGAATGGGCGGTTGAGGCCGCGCCCGATTGCAGTTGGCTGGCGAGCTTTCCCGGAGATTCGCCGTTTCTGCCGCGTGACCTGGTAGCGCGGTTTGTCGAGGCGATCGAACGGGACGGGGCGGATATGGCCTGTGCCGCGTCCAATGGCCGGGCGCATCCCGTGGCGGGGTTGTGGCCGGTCCGGCTGGTCGCGGATTTGCGCCGCGCCATGGTCGAAGAAGAGATCCGCAAGGTGGACATCTGGACCGCGCGGTACCGGCTGGCCACGGTGAATTTTGACGCCGATCCGATCGACCCATTCTTCAATGCGAACCGGCCGGACGATCTATCCCTGGCGGAGCAGATGCTCGGCCGGCGTTAGATCAACACTCCCGGCGTCCGGTATTGCCGGTGCGGCGGCTGCGGAACGGATGGCGAAGCCGTTCGCCGAGCGCCCGGTTGCGGCAGTCGCGGAAAACCGCCTCGTGATGCGACAGCCGACGGTACGTCACGGGGACTAAATCATGCATGGTGTCGCTTCCTTTCAAATTGGCAGACCGGCTTCGTCGCGCGGACGGGCCTATTGCCCGTTTTGCGCGCGACGGCCATTCCGAGTGAAGAGGCGCTGGAAACTGCCAAATATGGCCAAGCTTTGCATTTTCCGGGCGCGGGCGATGGCATTTCTGATTTCATCGTCACTCGGTATATTCACGCTATTCAATTGATTCGTATTCATTATCTATCTCCACTTAGATGATTGCAGGCGGCATCCCGTTGCCGCCGACACCTATAAAATGGGTCATCACGGACGCGAGAGGAGCCGTTTTAATCTCATATCAGCCATGCGTTAATGTAATATGAAGGCGCGCAGGCATGCATGGGTGGCATGCGCATTGCGGCGGCACCGGGCGCCCGGGTCGAGGCGTTATGGGCGAATATCGTCCCGCTTTAGGGTCACATAGCGGCCGTACTTCCGGAGCGCGGCGACGGCGCCGCCTTCGGAGACGACCCGCGAAAGCCCGTCCCGGTCCGTCGCCACGAAACCGCTGACGGCGTCGATGCCGAAGGCGAACAATGCGGGCGACAACGGCGTACTGGGACCGATCAGCACGGTAAAGCCGTTTTGCACAAAGGGCAGGAGGGCCGGCAGCGATCCATTGCCGAGCGTCGAGCCGGTAATGGCGATGTATTCCGCCTTGGCCAGCAGGTGCGGTCCCGCATCCTCCGGATAGTCGCCGGGGCCGGGTTCGCGTTCGATCACGGCGGCCTTGGGCAAACGATTTTCAAGTCCCGGAAAGCGGCCGATGATGACCGTGCGCTCCCCGCGGTCCTCGATCAGGTCAAAGCCATTGATCGAGATGCCGGCGAGGTCGTCGCGGTTGCAGTCGGCATTGATCGCCGCCAATGCGATCGCGCGTTCGAAAACGTTCTCCGATGACCACATCGCCGCAAGCGCCGTCAGGGCCCGCCCGCCATAGTCTCCCGGCGACGGCAGGGCATGACAGCCGGCGGTGCCGCGCGCCGGCGTGTGGGCGAGACCAACTCCGTGCGGCCCTTCGACCAGTGTCCAGTTAAGGCCGACGATCACCCGTCCGGCATCGCCCGCGATGGAGTCGGACAACGCAGAAAACAAAACGTCCTCGCCCACCGGAAAAGGGGTATCGGCCGCCGTAGTCACGTCGCCTCGGCAACTTCCGCCGGTGCGACACGGGCAGCGCAGAATTTGAATTCGGGAATCTTGCCGTAAGGGTCGAGTTGCGGATTGGTCAACAGGTTTGCCGCCGCCTCGGCAAAGCAGAAGGGGATAAACACCATGCCTTCCGCCACCTCGCGGTCCGCGCGCGTTTTGATGGATATCGCGCCGCGCCGTGTTGCGACGGTCACCGGCTCTCCGGCCGCGACGCCGAGGCGCGCCAATTCGCCGGGATGCAACAGGGCGACAGCTTCCGGTTCGAGCTGGTCGAGAATCCCGGCGCGCCGCGTAATCGCGCCCGTGTGCCAGTGCTCCAACATGCGCCCAGTGGTGAGAATCATGGGGTAGTCGTTGTCCGGCGTCTCGTCCGGCGCCACCAAATCGGCGGGCACAAACCGGCCACGCCCGCTTTCGGTCGGGTAGCCTTCGGCAAACATGATTTCGCGGCCCGGCTGGTCTTCGTCGTCACAGGGATAGGTGACGCTGTCCTCCCGCTCGACGCGGTCCCAGCTGATCCCCTTGATCGACGGCATGACCGAGCGCATTTCCGCGAAGACTTCCTTCGGATGGGTGTAAGTCCAGTCGAGCCCGATGCGATTGGCGAGGTCCTGAATGATCTGCCAATCCTGACGCGCGGCGCCGGGCGGTTCCAGCACCTGCCGGGCAAGCTGCACCTGCCGGTTGGTGTTGGTGAAGGTGCCGGTTTTCTCGGGAAACGCGGTTGCCGGCAGGATCACGTCGGCGTGCCAGGCGGTTTCGGTGAGAAAGATTTCCTGCACGACGAGATGATCCAGCGCTGCCAGCGCTTTGCGCGCGTGCCGCGTATCGGGGTCGGACATCGCCGGATTTTCACCCATGATGTACATGCCGCGCAGGTCGCCGGCCAGAATCGCCTGCATTATTTCGACCACCGTGAGGCCGGGTTTCGGGTCCAGCGCCGCACCCCAGAATTGTTCGAAATGATCTTGTATGCCGGTGTCGTTGACCGCCTGGTAATCCGGATACACCATCGGGATGAGACCGACGTCGGATGCGCCCTGGACGTTGTTTTGGCCGCGCAACGGGTGCAGCCCGGTGCCCGGACGCCCGACATGGCCGGTCAGCATGGCGAGCGCGATCAGGCAGCGTGCATTGTCGGTGCCGTGAACATGCTGCGAGATGCCCATGCCCCAGAAGATGATCGAGCGCTCCGCCGTCGCATACGCGCGCGCGACGGTGCGGATCGTTTCCGCATCGATCCCGCAATGCTCCGCCATCGCTTCGGGCGAGAAGCCGGCCACGCGTTCGCGCAGCGTGTCGAAGCCTTCCGTATAGCCGTCGATGTATTGCGTGTCGGTGAGGTCTTCCTCGATGATCGTATGCAGCATCGCGTTGAGCAGCGCCACATCCGTTCCCGGCTTGAATTGCAGGTTGTGCGTCGCGTGGCGGGACAGGTCCTGGCGCCGGGGATCGGCGACGATGAGGGTGGCGCCGCGTTTCGCCGCGTTCTTGAGGAAGGTGGCGGCCACCGGGTGATTCTGCGTCGGACGCGCGCCGATCACCAGGATGCAGTCCGCGTCGGCGGCCGCGGTGAATGGGGCGGTGACCGCGCCGGATCCGATGCCTTCCAGCAACGCCACGACCGAGCTGGCATGGCAGAGCCGGGTGCAATGGTCCACATTGTTGGTGCCGAACCCGGTGCGGACCAGTTTCTGGAAGAGATAGGCTTCCTCGTTCGATCCCTTGGCGGAACCGAAGCCGGCGAGCGCCGAGGGTCCATGATTCTCGCGCACCCGCTTCAACCCCGCGGCGGCGATGTCGAGCGCTTCGTCCCAAGTCGCCTCGCGGAAATGGCTGAACGGGTCCGCCGGATCGACTTGGTCGTTCCAGCGTTTCGGCACATCCGGCTTGCGGATCAGCGGCCGCGTCAGGCGGTGGCGGTGATGGACATAGTCGAAACCGAAGCGGCCCTTTACGCAGAGCCGGCTCTGGTTGGCTGGGCCGTCCCGGCCATCGACCGAGACAATCTGGTCATCCTTGACGTTGAAGGTGACCTGGCAGCCGACGCCGCAATAGGGGCACAGGCTGTCCACGTGCCGGTCGGCCGGGCCGAGATGGCGCTGTTCGGAGTCCAGCACCGTCGCCGGCATCAAGGCGCCGGTCGGACAGGCTTGCACGCATTCGCCGCAGGCGACGCATGTGGACGCGCCCATCGGGTCGCCCATGTCGAAGACGATGGAGGCGTGCGACCCGCGTCCGGCCATGCCGATCACGTCGTTCACCTGAACCTCGCGGCAGGCGCGGACGCAGAGATTGCAATGGATGCAGGCGTCGAGATTGACCGCCATTGCCGGGTGGCTGCAATCCGGTGCGGGGGCGGCACGTGGCGGAAGGCGGCTTTCTTCGACGCCGAGCGTGTCGGCCCACCGCCAGAATTCGGACTCCGGATCATGCGCGTCCGCGCGCGCCGGCTGATCCGCGACAAGCAGTTCCATGACCATGCGCCGGGCTTCGGATGCGCGGTCGCTGGCGGTCCGCACGGTCATGCCTTCGGTGGGCTTGCGGATGCACGAGGCGGCAAGCACGCGTTCGCCGTCGATCTCCACCATACAGGCGCGGCAATTGCCGTCGGCCCGATACCCCGGCTTTGGGCTGTAGCAGAGATGCGGGATTTCGACGCCCAGCCGATTGGCGACCTGCCAGATGGTTTCGCCGGGACCGGCTTCGACCGTCGTATTGTCGAGTGTAAATTGGATGGGTTTCTCTGGTGCGGTCATTGCTTACAGTGCTTCCGGAAAGTAGCGGAATAGGGACAGCATGGGATTGGCCGCGGCCTGTCCGAGACCGCAGATCGACGCATCCGCCATGGTACGGCTCAGTTCTTCCAGCAGCGGCTTGTCCCAGTCAGGGCGGCTCATCAGGGCCGCGGATTTCTCTGTGCCGACCCGGCAGGGCGTACACTGGCCGCAGCTTTCATCCTCGAAGAAGCGCATGAGGTTGAGCGCCGCCGCCTTCAGGTCGTCCTGATCCGACAAGACGATTACCGCCGCGGAGCCGATGAAGCATCCGTGCTGTTCCAGCGTTCCGAAGTCGAGCGGTATGTCCGCCATATGCGCCGGCAGGATGCCGCCCGACGCGCCGCCCGGCAGATACGCTTTGAACGCGTGCCCCTCGGCCATGCCGCCGCAATACTCGTCGATCAAGTCCTGCGCCGTGATTCCTGCGGGCGCGCATTTGACGCCCGGTTCCTTGACCCGTCCCGAGACCGAGAAGCTCCGCAGCCCCTTGCAGCCGTTGCGCCCCTGTGCGGCGAACCAATCGGCGCCTTTTTCCGCGATCTCGCGGATCCAGTAGACGGTTTCCACGTTGTGGATCAGGGTCGGCCGCCCGAACAAGCCGACCTGGCTCGGAAAGGGCGGTTTATGGCGCGGCAGCCCCCGCTTGCCCTCGATGCTCTCGAGCATGGCGGATTCCTCACCGCAGATATAAGCGCCGGCGCCGCGCCGCAGATGGATCGGGATGCCGGCGTTGAGGCCTGCCGCCTCGATCGCCGCGATTTCCCGCTCCAGAATGCGCTGGATATCCGGGTACTCATCGCGCAAATAGACGTAGATTTCATCGGCATCGACGGCCCAGGCCGCAATCAGCATGCCTTCGAGGAAGCGATGCGGGTCGCGGATCAGATAATGATGATCTTTGAATGTACCGGGTTCACCTTCATCCGCATTGATCGCCAGCAGTCGGGGCCCCGGTTCGGCCCGAACCGCCTGCCATTTTCGGCCGACGGGAAATCCGGCGCCGCCCAGTCCGCGCAGGCCGGCACTCTCGAAGGTCTCGATCAACGCCTCCGGCGTCCGTTCGCCGTTGCGGCAGCTCTCCAGCAGACGGTAGCCGTTATCGGCCGTATACGCCTCGAGCCCCGGAGCGTCGGGGATGTCGGGACCCGCGGCGGCAAATTTTGCGGTCTCGTCGAAGGTCATTGACGTCATCGGAGCCACGTGGCGTTGGCCGATTTGCGCCACCGGCGCGCGATGGCACCGACCCATGCACGGCGCCCGGACCACGCGAACCGACGGGCCGAGCTCGTCCTGCAGGGTTGCCAATAAATCCTCCGCGCCGGCCATGGCGCAACTCAGACTGTCGCAGACGCGGATGGTCGTGGACGGCGGCGCCGGTTGCTCCAAATCGACGATGTCGAAATGGGCGTAAAATGACGCAACTTCATAGACTTCTGCAATGGCAAGGTCCATTGAAACCGCCAGGGCGAGGAGATGATCCGCTCGGAGACAGCCGTATCGGTCCTGTATCAGATGAAGGTTTTCGATCAGCATGTCGCGCTGTTTCCAGGGCCGCCCATCCTCTTCGGACAGCAGGCGCCGGACGCGCAATTCCGCCGCGGGATCGAGCTGCCGGCCCTTCGGGTGCGCCGACGCATGGCGTCGCCCCGCGCCCGGATGCCGGAATGTCTGAATTGTGGTGTCGGTATCGTTCATGCGCTTTCCGGGGTCCTTTGCAGGCGGTCCATGGAAATGTCCATGTTTATTTGTCTTTTGTCACTAAATTCAATGCGATTACGGCAATGTTGATCGTGACTTTTCCCGCATTCTCAAAGTTCACCGTGGCACGGTTTCCAATCACCGATTGCACCTGGCCGAGGCCCCAACCAGGCTGGTCCGGGTGGCGGACGAAATCGCCGGGCATAATACCTTGGGACATGATGCGCGATGCGTTAGGCTGCGCCTCTCCGATGGCCTGAAAACCGAGGAAAGACTAGCCGCAATGCCACATCTTGTCGACCGACGGATTGCCGAACTGCTGTGCTCGCGCATCTGCCATGAGCTGGTTGCCGGAATCGCCGCGATCAACAATGGTGTCGAGTTGATTAGCGATATTGACCGGTCCATGGCGGATGAGGTGATGGAGCTGATCAGCGGCAGTGCGCAGCAATCCAGCATCCGTGTTCAGTACTACCGGATGGCCTATGGATACGCCGGCAACGATGCGCTCGGCGGTTTGGGTGCCGTAAAGGAACTGGTCGATGGGCTATTTGCTACCGAAGACCGCTATTCGGTCACGATGCCGGAGCCTTCCGCCGTCGGTGAGCTGCCGATGGGATGCGGTAAGCTGTTGTTAAATATGGTGGTCCAGGGCATGGACTGCCTGCCGCGCGGCGGCAATTTGGCGGTTTGGATCAACCAGGAGAGCCGGACAAGGGTCGTCGTGGAAGCGACCGGCGATGACGCGCGGCTCACGGATCGCAGCCTGGAGGCACTCGCACCGGATGTGACGACCGAGGCAATTTCGGCGCTGCACGTCCATGCCTATTACACTGCGGCATTGGCGGATTCCCTGGGCCGCGGGCTCGAAATCGAGACCGATTCCGGGCGTGTGACCCTCGGCGTAACCCTCTGACGCTGCCGCCGGTTCCGCTCGGGCCGGCGTTTCCCCGCTTTACGGGTTTTTAAAGCTTTTCCAGCAATTATAGCGTGCGTGACAGCGGCGGGTACGGGGAATGTCCTGTGGCCTTGTGTCCGTGGGGAGTCGGTCTTGGACGATCTTTTGCAGGAGTTTTTGGCGGAAACAGCCGAGAGCATGGATCAGCTCGATGGGGAGCTTGTCCAGCTCGAGCGCTTGCCGGACGATCCCGAACTCCTCAAGAAGATTTTCCGAACGGTCCATACGATCAAGGGAACCTGCGGATTTCTCGCGCTGCCGCGCCTGGAGCGGGTGGCGCACGCGGCCGAAAATACCCTAGGCAAAATTCGCGACGGTTCGTTGCCGGCGGCGCCGGATACCATATCCCTGGTTTTGGAATCGCTGGATCAAATCAAGAAAATTCTGGCCGCCTTGGAACGGACGGAGGCGGAGCCGGCCGGGGACGATAGGGACCTGATCGAGCGGTTAGACAGGCTCGGCGCCGCGCCCGCCCGCGCCGTTGAGGAAGGCGACCCGTCCTGCTCGGTGGCGTTTCACACGGTTTCCGATTTTGTCGATTTCGACGTACCGGGAAAGGTGACCCTGGTTACGCCGGATGAACCGGCGTCCCCGGACGCGGGCGGATCGACGCTGCCCGCCGTCCAGGATGACCCGGCAGCGCTGCCATCGGAGGCGTCGCGGCCCCTGCCGCCGGCGCGCTCGTCGGTTCGCGTAAAGGTCGATTTGCTGGATAATCTTATGACGATCGCATCCGACCTCGTCCTCACCCGCAATCAACTTCTGCAGGAGCAGCGCGACCAAAGCGATGGCCATCTGGAAGAAACGCTTCAGCGGCTTTCGCTTGTCACGACCGAACTTCAGGAAAACGTCATCAAGACCCGCATGCAGCCGGTGGGCGATGCATGGGCTTCGCTTCCCCGGCTCGTTCGCGATCTGGCGCACGATCTGAATAAAAAAATCGACCTCAGAATGGAGGGCGGAGAGACCGAGTTGGATCGTCAAATGCTGGAACTCATCCGCGATCCGCTCACGCATATGGTCCGGAATTCGGCCGATCATGGCCTGGAGTCGCCGGAACAACGGCACGCCATGGGTAAGCCGGAAACCGGGACGATTACGCTCAAGGCGCACCATCAGGGAGGGCAAATCGTCATCCAGATCAGCGACGATGGCGCCGGCCTCAATACGCAGCGCATCAAAGACAAGGCGCTTGCGAATGGGCTGATCCGCGAGGACGTGTTGAATGAAATGGTCGATGATCAGATCCACCAGTTCATCTTCCACGCCGGATTTTCGACTGCCGCAGATGTGACCGCCGTGTCCGGCCGCGGCGTCGGCATGGATGTGGTGCGCAACAATATCGAAAAAATCGGCGGGACGATCGAACTGCAGGCCGTGCAGGGCGAAGGAACCACCTTCACGATGACCATTCCGCTCACCCTGGCGATCATTCGCGCCTTGATTGTCGGATGCGGGGGCGAACGGTTCGCGCTACCGGAAATTAACGTGGTTGAAGTCGTGCGCGTCGGCGGGAAACACGAGAATGCCATCGAATATATTCGTGAGACGCCCGTATTGCGATTGAGGGAACGTCTGCTCCCTCTCGTATCACTGCGCGGCGCATTGAAGATTAGCGACGACGCGACCGGGACGGACACGCGTTTCATCGTCGTGACGCAGGCAGGTGGGAGCTGTTACGGCATCATCGTCGACGCTGTGTTCGATACGGAGGAAATTGTCGTGAAACCGATTGCGCCGGTCTTGCGGACCCTCGGCGTGTTCTCAGGCAATACGATCCTCGGCGACGGCAATGTCATAACCATCCTCGAACCGAACGCTCTCGCCGTCGAAGATTTCGAAGTGCGCCATGATGAGCGCATGGCAATCGGCATGTCGGCCAAGGAGTCGATTGCCAGCGACGCGCCGGACAAAGGCAATCGCGAAATGATTATCGTGTTCCGCGCCGGAGAGGTCGGATTGAAAGCGGTGCCGCTGGCGCGCGTTGCGTGGATCGAGGAAGTCGCGGCGGAAAAAATCGAGTACGCCGACGGGCGGCAGGTGATGCAGCACCGCGGCGGCCTGATGCCGCTGCTTGTGATCGGTCGGGAGATCGAGGCGGAATTGGCC
>Ga0224508_10000693_pt1 | contig 32387 bp, 31 predicted proteins | sample SF_Jan12_sed_USG_4_FD_170157 | JGI IMG/M metagenome (GOLD analysis project Ga0224508, IMG submission 170157) | Sediment microbial communities from San Francisco Bay, California, United States - SF_Jan12_sed_USGS_21 | ecosystem: Environmental > Aquatic > Marine > Sediment | place: USA...
AAATCAGCTGTCCGTTTTCGATCGTCGCGTTGTCGTTAATCGCATCAGGATCAAACAAAACGAGGTCGGCAGCATATCCCGGTTCGATAAGGCCCCTGCCCTCGATGCCGACATGCGCCGCACTGAGTGACGTCATCTTCCGGATCATCTCCTCGAGCGACAGGGTTCTTTTTTCGTTGACGTACATTCGAATCGCGCGAGGAAACGCCCCATGGCCACGAGGATGCCCGTCCCTGCCGCCATCCGAACAAATATTCGCGTGTTCCCAGGCAATGAGCTTCTCGACGTCGGCCTCCGACATGCTGACACCGATCACACTCTCCGGCCCTTTGCCGAGGTTCGCAATTTCCTCATCCGTATATCCCTCGTAGGCATCCCGAATGAGCTTCAGGTAGGCCTCCTCGTTGGATACTTCTCGCCGGGCCGCAACGTCGGCGACCGTCATGCCGACGAACTCCGGGTTTGGTCTATATCGCGTCAGCGTCAAACCATCGGCCGGCGCGAGATGTTCAAGGACGAAGCGCGCTTCCTCGAGGTCATTAAAGTCGCGGTTCGGCAACAGCACCGTGAGCGTGGACTGCCAGTAGGTGTAAGGGTAAACGTCGGCCGTCACGTCGATGCCCTCTGACCGGGCTTGCTCCAGACGATCGAGAACTTCTTCAGCTTGTCCCCAGATGTCGACGGCCGCGAGCTTCATGTGCGAGATCTGTACCGGAATGCCGGTCGCGCGACCAATCTGCAAGAGTTCGTCAACCGCGTCATGAAAGTACCGGTCCTCGCTCCTAATGTGACTGATGTAGCGACCACCGAGAACCGCTGCGGTTTGCGCCAACGCGATAACCTCATCGGTATTCGAGTAAATGCCGGGGTCATACTCCAGGCCAGTCGCGAGACCCAGGGATCCGGATTGCAGGTCCGCTTCCAGCAGCTCCTGCATGCGGGCAATCTCGTTATCGGTTGCCTCACGCCGATAATCGCCGCCCATTACTTCGAGTCGCAACGAACCGTGACCGGTATAAGAAGCTACATTCACGGCCGGCGGAACTTGCTCGAGAACTGTCTGCAACGAACCAACCGGAAGTGTCGACCGGCCATCGTTCCCGACGACGATCGTCGTGATGCCCTGCGATACAGCCGGTGTCACATCCGGAAACGCGTCAATACCACGATCGTGGTGACTGTGCGTATCGATGAACCCGGGCGCCAGCACCAGCCCATTCGCTTCCACAACCTGGTCCGAATCGCGCGTCTGCAAGTTTCCAACTTCGACAATGCCCTCTCCGCTAAACCGCACATCTCCGGTTCGTCGCTCCGATCCCGTGCCATCCATAATTGTGGCATTACGGATCAGTACCGTGCTCTCCCGTGCGTTGTCGCACGCAGCGAGCAAAACGAAGAACAAAGGCAGAATTCTCATCATCGAAAAGCGCTCCTAATTTTCGCCACGATGGTATCGCATCCATTTTGAATCGGATCAACACTCGGCAAACCTGTTTCGGCGGCCAGTCGATCAAGATATTTTTGCCTGTCGGGTTCCGCCAGCGTTGATGTATTGACGCAGATGCCGACCACCTGGATGTTCGGATTGGTGAGCTGGCCTGCCAGTAGATTTGCCTGTACACACTGAGAAATCGTTGGCACGGCAAACCCTGGCCATCCATCAATCTCACTCCGACCCGCTTCGTGACAGACAACGATCGCGTCCGGCTGTGACCCGTGCATTAGTCCCAGGCTCACCCCGGAGTACCCCGGATGAAACAGCGATCCCTGCCCTTCGATTACATCCCAGTGATCGTCCTCATTCGACGGCGATATGAGTTCGGCTGCACCGGAAATGAAATCGGCGACAACTGCATCGATTGGAATACCCTCCCCGGCAATCATGATGCCGGTCTGCCCGGTCGCACGAAACGTCGACTTCATCCCGGCCTTTTTCATCGCCTCGTTGATCGCGAGCGCCGAATACTTCTTGCCGACCGCACAGTCGGTGCCGACCATCAGAACACGCTTGCCGGATCGTTTCTCTCCGGTTCCCACCGGTAAGCTCTCTGGAGGTTTACGAACATCTATAAGGCGCGCACCGGACTGATTCGCGGCCTCCACCAGCGATGGGCGGTCGGCGAGCTTCAAATGCAGTCCGCAAACGATGTCGAGTCCGGCAGTGGCCGCCTCTTCGATGGCCTGCCAACAGGAATCGGGAACATTCCCGCCAACCGGCGCCACTCCAATGATGAGGCTTTTCACACCTGATTCGGCACCCTCGCGCACACTCAGGTCGGGCACCCCGAGGTCTACGGGGCATTGGCGGAACCTCACCTGGCCCGCCACGAGTTCCCGTCGCCATTGCACAATTCCGAGCCCGGTCTTGGCATTTACGACATCATCGGTGTCACCGATCAGGATCAGGTAAGGCGCTTCAATCCGGACCGTCGTCAATTCACTCATATAATTGGTTCCCCGAAAAACTGAGCGTACCGACAATAGAGCTTACATAACGTGACGTCATAAGTTTCATCTTTAGAATCGATCTACCGCTGCCCGGCAAACAGCATAAGAAATCGGCGGCGATATTCACAAGTAGACATCCGCGAGACGGCGAAGCAGAACAACAACACGCCTCGTCAGGGAGGAGTCGATGAACAGACTAGTCACCCTTTTTATTGGCCTGGTGCTCTTATGGGCGCTGACGGCGTACAAAATGTGTCCGATGGCAAAGCGATCGGGCATCTCACTGATTTTATTCAAGCGCGAAAGTAATATTTTGCCGGAGTTTTGCCGGACTCAGTAGAGCCAGGTCGTGATTCGTTTAGATAAATTGTCCGCGGGCGTCTCCAGTCATTTGCCAATAGACAACTACTTACGCGCCCTCAAATAAGGAAAATGGCGCGCCCGAGAGGACAGCTCAATTAGAACCCCCAACAAAGACCAATCGTGAGCATAAAACTGAGGATACTGGGAAGCTGATGTCCTGCCATTGAACGACACCCGCTTTTCAGGGATTTAGCTCTCATCTACGCCTGAGTGAGCATAAAAGCGAGAGTAATTTTATTGTCAGCGATTCTGACACGCGACAGGCAATTTCTACGGCCTGTATTGTTCGTACTCCGGGACTCGTGCTGCCAGATAGTCGATCCACTTGCCCTCCTCGACATAAAACGCCTGCATGTCCGGGTGCACGATCAGGTGTCGCGCGCTGCTGTGGTTCAGAGCGAGCAAATCTGTTACGAACCAGTCCGCATTCTCTGCTTTTCGGCTCAGCAGGTGCTCAACAGTTCGATTTGCGTCGAGCAACCCGTAGCTCACGTATTGAAACGGATTCCCTATTTTGGACCAGTCGAAATCGGGGGCTTCGAAAGCCTGCCGCGTCTCGCGAAGTTGATCTTTGTTATCCAGCGTGACATGGGCTGCGATTACTGCTGGATCGAACTCGGAATTCTCGAATTCCATTTGGGCAACGGCGTTCAGTATCAGACGAGCCGTGATCTCGGCCGCATCGTTTCGACCGGTAATGTGTTGCGCCGACAGGACGATTGAATTCGCAATCACGAATTGGCGTATCTCGACGGAAGTAGGATCCTCGGGAAAATTGTCAATTGCCAGACCAGCCAGCTTGTCGAGGTCATTCTGCATCTCCAGAGCGAATCTCTCTTCAATGACCAGGCTGTCATTAAAGCCGAAGAGACCAACAAAATTCTCGGCTTCCTCGGCGTAGGTCTCTGCATAAGTTTCAACAAGCGACGCGTCGCCTGTTTCCAGCAAAAGGTCCGCAATGCTGAACAGCCTGGAACGGCTGGTTGTCCGGTTAAGCGTTTCGAATTCGCGCATTTCCGGTGCAATCTGTATCAGACGATCGGACAGCATCGCTGTCATTTCCTCGTCACCACGTTCAGCAAAATATTGACGGTTTCCGATCACGATATGGGCGTGAAACGGGTCCAGCTCGAGCGCCTTGAGAAACGGCTGCTCCGCGAGCTCAAATCTGCCGTTGTTCCATAACCACCAACCGAGCTGATACCACGCGAAGGCATTATCCGGATCCAGTTCCAGGGCCCGGTCCAGGTAGTTTCTGCGTTCCTCCTGGTATACGGGATCTTCCTGTTCAGCGAGGAAGTCGGTGCCACGGGCAATAAGGGTCATGACATTGTCCGGATCCAGCGCGACCGCCCGGTCGAGCGCCCGTTGAGCTGCCTGTCTGGTCTTCTCCAGATTGGCGTCACGTTCTGATTCAGTCTCGCCAAACCAGTCCTGTTGAATGATCGTGCGTGAAATCTCGTCGAGGATGAAATTGAGTCGCGCCCAGGCTTCTACGAAATCCGGATCTTCGGCGACCGCTGCCTCCAGCAGGTCACGCTGCCTTTGGTACGATTGTTCTGTAATCACCTCTCCACGATCGATGCCGACTGCCTTATTGTAGAGATCGTAGGCCTTGACGCTCCTGGTCGGCATGTCCGTGAGCATTCCGACGGACTCGGGAAGAATTTCCAATTGAATTGAGTTGGATATCTCCTTGGCGACCTCGGACTGGGTGGCAAACACGTCTACAAGCTCGCGATCGTAGTTCCTCGCCCAGAGGTGCGTGTCGTCAAGGGCGTCGATCAGCTGTACCGTTATGCGTACGTGACTGCCGATTCGCCGTACCGATCCCTCGACGATGTAACGGACACCGAGTTCCTGGCCGATATCTCCGAGGCTTAGGTTGGACGCGAGATAGCGCAGCGCGGTCGTCCTGGAAATAACTCGCAGATCTCCGACCTGCGAGAGATTTGTCAGTATTTCTTCGTGAACACCGCCGGCGAAATACTCGTTGTCCGCAACTGCGCTCATGTTCACTAATGGCAGAACCACGATTGAATCCGATGCAAGTCCGTCCAGGTCCACGCCTGCGGTTTCCGCTGTGGTTTCTGTTGGCGCAAATTCAGTCCCCGGCCCGTCCTTCATCACGTCCCAGGCAATTAACACGACGGCTACGGCGACCAGGACGAGAAGGGCTACATCCAGTTTTCGGCTGGTTACGTGGGTGATCGATTCGGAGCGATCTACCTCAGATTCGCGCTTGACGCCCTCGGGTGTGATCTCATACGCCCACGCGAAAAAAAATACGAACGGTAGCCCGATAACCCCGATCCAGATTACGAAGGGCAGCATCCATTCCGGCAGTTTCAGGGCCGGTGAAACGGTCTCCGTGACTTGAACGACCACCCACCCGAGAACGACATAGGCGGCGCCTACGCGGAATACGTTCCTGCGCTTGAGTTCGTCCAACAGTTTCATAATTTCGCAGGTGTTCCAGAGGCCCGGCTTTGTGCATCGTACCTTCAGTCAGGCGGATAATACATTGCCTGCGCTCACCTCGACGAAATGTATCGGGGGCGCCTACGTTCCGTGCACGACAAGTAGCCCGAGGATGACTATTGCCAAACGTGAGGCTAAAACTGAACATACTCAGAAACTCTGGTGGAATCAGTTGGCTACTTTCGGGTGATCTAACTCGTTGAAAGCGGTGGTCACAGGACCACGAAAATCAAGTGGTTAGTGATGCGGCCAACTCAGCGACTCCGATTGGGAAACGGATTTCGGCTATCGTCACGCCGCAGATTCAACCTCGACGTCCCAGCCGGGAAACAGCAGCACAGCGGGGTGACACTTCAACGCCCTCGCCAATGTCTTGGCTCTTTCAACGCCCAAACTGACACGGTCGTTTTCGATCGCCGAAATCGTGGATTGCGGAATTCCACAAATGTCAGCCAGATCATTCTGGCTCAACTCCTGTAGCTCGCGGAGGATTCGGACTGACTCGCCAACGGAAACTTCGATGTGGCGCTTCGCCGGGGTGAACTCCTTCATATCTACTTCCTCCGATAATCGTGTGCCGTCAGGTCAATGACCATAACAAGCAATCGTTTGTTCTCGACCTTGTATATGACCCTGTACTGTTCCCCCAGACGCGACGAACGGTGACCCGTCCATTCGCCCCGAAGGGGCTCATCTTTGAAGCCGCGAATCAGGCGCAATCCTTCTGGCCCCGATAGGTGCACTATGTCCTTCCACTTTTCGTAACGTTTCAGCACCTGTTTCGGCATCTTTCGAACACGGCGCAAGACATTGCGATGTTCGAGTATCTGCCACATATTAGAAATAGTATATACTTATTTTAGTATGTCAATGTACATAAGCTCCCGATATTCGTACTTTCGTGCTTTGATTTTTTGCCGGCGCGCTGAAGTGAGGCTAAAACTGAGCATACTCAGAAAGCCTGCTGTAATCAGCTGGTTACTTTAGGGTGATCTAACTCGTTGAAACCGGTGGTCACAGGATCACGGAAATCAATCGGTTATACGAGCGCCCGACTCAGCGACTCCGATTGGGAAGCTGATGTCCTGCCATTGAACGACACCCGCAAATCAGGGAGTTAGCTCTCATCTACGCCTAAGTGAGCATAAAAGTGAGAGTACCCGAATTCTAAGCGATTCTGGGGCGATTGGAGAAGAGATTGGGTTGATCGTCGATTCCAGTGACTGCTTCCTGGGAGTAGCAGCCGTCCAGATATCTAAAGGTGGAGTGACGACTACTGATCCACTGCGGCCAGTGATTCACTTAGGAGATCGCCAGATAACTGCGGCTTTCAGACGAACACCCCGTTTTTCTACTACGCTTAGAGACAACACCGAAGAAGCCAATTCTGCCGATGGGCGGAGATGCACAATCGCCTGCAACCAGGACGGGCGGATTTCGGTTTCCAATCGAGACGTAGAATAAGGAGGAAAAAATGCATAGATCGATCCGTAGCTTTGCCGTCGCTGCATTTGTATTAAACATTCGGACGTTGGGCAACAGCCGTCGTGGACGAAAGAAAAGGGGAGACTCGGTCACGAGGTTGACACAAACAGGTGTGGTCGCGCTCGTGACGGCATTGGCTGCGCTGTCGATCGCTCCCACGCACGTGCAAGCCGATGAAGGTATTACGACACGGGCTGAGTGGATAGAGCGAATTCACGGTCACGCAGATGTGGGGAGCGGCGATCGGGCGCCATTGAACAAGAACTTCACACAGGTTGGGATGCTCGACCTTGGTCCGTTCGAGATAAGCGACGTGTGGGCGCACGGAGATTACGCGTACCTGTCTGGCATTGCAGGGACTCCGGTTCAGATCGTCGACATCTCCGATCCGAGCAGCCCATCAGTGGCAGCGATCGCGGCGAGCCCAGATAGCGAGTGCTCGTCTCAGGACGTCAAAGTCGAGACCCTCAACACCCGTTACTTCAAGGGTGACTTGATGGCTGTTGGGAACGAGGGCTGCACCACAGGCCTGCAACTATGGGACGTCTCCGATCCGACCGACCCGCAGCTGTTGAGCGCAGTCAGCCAAATCGGGGAACCGGAGTTCATCCACAACGTCTACATCTTCGAGCAGGGCAACAGAGCCTATGTCGCTGCGGTCAGCTCATTCGCCGAGGTGTTCACCACATTTTTCTATGGGTTCACAATCGGGGACTTCGTGATTGTCGACGTCACCGATCCGACCAATCCCGTCACAGTTGGCGATTGGGGAGCCGGCAAGGACGGCGGGATCGCCTTTGGGACTCCCTTCTTCCCGCCTTTTTTCCCGCCTGGATCGGACTGCACACCCCCGCCGGGCGGGGAAGAGTTGTGTCGCGGTGACGATTTCCCTGGGGTGTTCGCTCACGACGTGTGGGTGAACGAGCAAGGGACCTTGGCGTACGTCTCCTACTGGGATGCCGGGGCCGTCATCCTGGACATTAGTGACCCAGCCAACCCGTCCGCCGTCGGAACGGCCTTCGAACCCGAGACCCTGGGAAGCGACGAAGGCAATGCCCATGTCGCTGTTCCCGCTGGCGGGGGGAACCTGCTGCTAATCGGTGATGAAGATTTCACCGCTGGGCCATGGGGCTTTCTCCGCGTTTTTGACACGCAGGACCCAGCCAGCTCGGTACAGGTTGGGGCATACGCAACGGAAAACACGCTCACCAACCCGAATCCTGCGATCAGCTATAGCGTGCACAACGTGGTCGTCCGCGGCAGCCGAGCGTACCTCTCGTGGTACGACGATGGCATTCGAGTCGTGGACTTTTCGAATCCGTCCGAACCCCGTGAGATCGCGGCATTTGTTCCCGAAGGCCCTAGCAGCTTCTGGGGCGTCTATCCGCATCGCAATCTGGTGCTGGGTAGCGACTGGCTTGGAGGCGACCTTTACATCCTCAAAATGAGGTAGCGCCTGCAACCAAAAGAAACGGGATAGGGGCCCTCCCAAGAGGGCCCCGACCCTTTTATCAACAGAATGCATATAGTTTTCGATGCCTGCACCAATACTCGTCAACTTGCGTTTTCCAGCGCTTCGCTGGCCTCCAGCCAGCTCCATTCCAGTGCCTCGATCTCGGTCTTTGCCGCCGCCTGATCCTGCACCAACTGGCTCAGCTCCGCCTTGCGGTCCTGGTCCGTATACATCGTCTCGTCGGCAAGGCGCGCTTCCAACAGTTTGAGCTCGGCGCGACTGGCAGCAAGCTGCGCTTCTATACTGCGCACCTTGTCGTACATGGGTTTCAGGCGTTGCCGACGTTGTGCCTGCTCTTGCCGTTGCTGCTTCTTGCTGACCGGCTTCGTCGCCAGCGCCTGCTCATCACTTGCAGCATTGTTCTGTCCTGGTTCACGGTCTTTCAGCCAGGCCGAGTACTCGTCGAGACTGCGATTGAATCGGTCAACGATACCGTCGTGGACGATCAACAGGTCATCGCAGACGCTTCTGAGTAAATGTCGATCGTGCGAGATAACCACCAGCGCGCCGGTGTACTCGATGAGCGCGACGCTCAATGCCTGGCGCATTTCGAGGTCCAGGTGGTTGGTCGGCTCGTCGAGCAGTAACAGATTGGGTTGTTGACGGATCATCAGCGCCAGCACCAGCCTGGCCTTTTCTCCACCTGAAAACGGTGCAACAGGCTCGAAGATCCGTTCGCCGCTGAAGCCAAACCGGCCCAGGTAATTGCGATGGTCCTGTTCACGGTCGTCAGGCGCATGCACGCGCAAATGATCAATCGGACTCTGTTCCGGTTTCAGTAAATCCAATTGGTGTTGGGCGAAGTAGCCGATCTTTGTGTCTTTGCTGAGCAGCCGTTCGCCACTTAGCAATGTATTGCCGCTTGCCAATGCCTTGACCAGCGTGGACTTGCCTGCGCCGTTGACACCCAGCAGACCGATGCGATCGCCTGCGGACAGATTCAACCTGACATTATTCAGGACCGGACCTTCGGCACTGTCCTGGTAGCCGAGTTCGGCATCGATCAGGCCCAATAGATGTTGCGGTTGTTTCTTCGGCTCAAAGAAATGAAATCGAAATGGCGAATCGACATGCGCAGGCGCGATCTTCTGCATGCGTTCGAGCATCTTCAGGCGGCTTTGTGCCTGGCGGGCTTTTGATGCCTTGTAACGAAACCGATCCACATAACTTTGAATGTGCTTTATGTCTTTCTGCTGGCGGGTATACATGGCCTGTTGTTGCGCCAGTTGTTCGGCACGTTGTGCTTCAAACTGACTGTAGTTACCAGTGAAGAGGCGCACTGCCTGCTGCTCGATGTGCGCAATACGCGTGCAAACCTGGTCGAGGAAATCGCGGTCATGCGAGATGACCAGCAAGATACCGTCGTAGCGCTTCAGCCAGCGCTCGAGCCACAGAATGGCCGGGAGATCCAGGTGATTGGTGGGCTCATCGAGTAACAGTATGTCGGACCGGCACATCAGCGCCCGCGCCAGGTTAAGACGCATGCGCCAGCCACCGGAGAATGCATTGACCGGCTGTCGAATTTCGTCGTCTGCGAAGCCCAGCCCATGGAGTAGCCTGGCGGCCCGGGCCTCTGCACTGAATCCATCAACGACTTCCAAACGATCGTATAACGCGTGCGGGGCGTCGTTGTCTGCTTCCTGCTCGCTGGTCGCGATGGCGGCCTGAATTTCGCGCAGCTCGGTATCGCCGTCCATGACGTAATCGATGGCAGAGCCGCTGCCGTGCGGGCTTTCCTGGGCGACGTGAGCGATTTCGTCTTGTGGATGCAGCCCTACGTCACCACTGTCCGGCTCCAGCTCGCCGAGCAGCATGGCGAACAGCGATGACTTGCCGCTGCCATTGGCTCCGATCACGCCCAGCCGCTGCCCGGCATGCAACTGCAGGTCGACGCTCTCGACGAGGAGCTTGCGACCGCGGCGAAGGCTAATGTTGGTGAGGCTCAGCACGTTAGATCTCATCAGGCCACGGATTCGCGATGGCCGGTTTACGGGGCGAAAAGTCTAACAGCGTTCAGCCAGAAAGAACTGCGCGGCAGTACGATTACATCAGCTTCCCGATTTTCTTCTTCGCGCCTTGTCGTCGTACATGCAGCCGTCAGCGTCAGCAATCAGGCTCTCTATGGTCGTGTGGCGATCCGGGTCGAATTGAATGCGACCGACGCTCCAGGCCAACTTTTGCTTGATTTCGCAGTCGGCCTTAGCTGCCATTTCCTCGAGCCGCGCGATACCCGCGTCGGATGTGCCACCCGACCCGGCCAGCAGAACGACGAACTCGTCACCACCAAGTCGGCCAATGACGTCTGCAGTACGAAAACACTTGATCAACAGCTTCGCGAAATGCTTGAGCAACTCATCTCCCGCCGCATGACCATAAGAATCATTGATATCCTTGAATCCGTCCAGATCGAAAAACGCCAGTTCAATGTCGGCACCGGTACGCCGGCACAGCGACAGCATGTGATTCGCGATCTGATGAAAACCGCGACGATTGGCGACTTGCGTCAGATCGTCCACGGTTACCTGAGACGAGACTCTGAGCTCGTCCTCGATCAGCGATGCCAGGTCTCGAAGTGTCTCATCATCTTCTGCGGAGAAGTCACGCGGCTTGCTGTCGATCAGACACAGAGTGCCGATGCGGTATCCGTCAGTGCCGTGGATGGGACATCCGGCATAGAAACGAATAGACGGTTCTTCAGTCACCAGTGGATTGTCTGCAAAACGAATATCCTTGCTGGCATCGTTCACAACGAATATATCTTCACCGAGTATGGCGTGCCCGCAGAAAGAAATTTCGCGACCTGTCTCACAGGCATCGAGACCCTGCTTCGACTTGAACCACTGGCGTTCCGAGTCAACCAGACTGATCAGACAGATCTCGACCCCGAAAAAGCGCTTTGCCATGCGGGTAATCCTGTCGAATCGGTCTTCAGCCGGCGTGTCAAGAATGCGCAGGGAATGCAGGCTCAACAGGCGTGCCGTCTCATCGAGTGGCAGCGGTGGCTTGAGCATATTCATTCTCCTCAATAGATTTGAACCACTATCGGCCATTGCCCCGACTTCTTTAGCTCCGGACCATCGCAGTCCATAGTAAGATGCACAGCAAGATGCGAGCCAAAACGACTCATTTCGGGACCGCGCCAGCGGCTGCAAGGGCCTTCACGGTATCGCTGGCCTGTTGTTGGCTCCTGGCTGCCTGCGCACACACCCGCTACGAGGAGTCGTTTCTGCCCCTGAGCAATGCAGCAAACCTGCCCGAGGCGGATGTCGTCGTGGAGATCCCCTCGCTGAGCAATTGCACGCACCCGGAGCAAACCGAGCTGGGCCTCGATTCCACGCAGCCTGTCACTGTCATCGTGCACGGATGTTTTTCGTCTGCGGGCCGGTTTCGATCGCTTGCCGATGTATTCGCCTTCCACGGGCAACAAGCGATTTGCTTCAACTACGACGATCGCGCCAGGCTCACCGACAGTTCGGCGCAGTTGATTGCAGCGCTCGAACAGCTGTCCGGTGTGATGCAGAACGCCGACATCTCCGTGATCGGCCACAGCCAGGGCGGCCTTGTTGCCCGGCGTGCCTTTATTGACGATCGGCCCGATCCGTTCGATGCCGGGGACGTGACTATCAACCTGACGACGATATCGTCACCGTTCGGTGGTATCAAAGCCGCAGCACATTGCGGCTCAACCGGATTTGCGTGGCTAACCCTGGGCCTCTCGAAACCGATTTGCCGGCTGGTGACGGGCAAAAAGTATCGCGAGATCCCACCGGGCTCGGAATTCATTGAGCAGCCTGGCGAATTGTTGCCCGTGCTTAGCACGCATCTGAAAATATCAACGGACGAGGCCGGCGCCTGCCGTCAATACAATGAACGCGGATCGTGCATCGATGACGATTTTGTGTTCAGTATCGATGAGCAGACGCAGGTGGCATTAGATGATGATACCGGGCTCGCCTCCGTGTTGGTCAAGGCGGGGCACGTAGAGATAGTGGGTGACGGAAGCTCGACTCCGGCCAAGCTGATCGAGATTCTGCAACAGCATGGCGTGCTGAATGCGACGCCCGAAGAACTGTCCGACCAACTGGCGAGCGTGCTGGCAGACTTGTACCTGTCCGATTAGCCTGTCTTTTTGTTACGGTCGCACGGCGACGGACTTGATCTGCGCATAAACCTCGTCGCCCACTTTAATTTCCAGTTCGCGGACGGATCGTCGTGTAACGCGCGCGACGATGCGATCTATGCCGAGAACGAGACGCACGAGCATCGAAGGGCCGTGGTCGGCCTGCAGCGCCTCGACGGTGGCCGGTATGATGTTCAGGATCGTACTTTGCTCCGGCATGACGCGGCACAGGCTGACGTCGCTTGCCCGGATGCGCAGCCGCAGCGTTTCGCCATTCCTGTCCGCCTGACCCGGCACCCAGAGGTCGCCACCCGAAAACCTCAGCCGCGTCAGGTCGTCGGTCTCGTCGTAGGCCTGCGCCTGGCCCTCAATCACCGAACCCGCCTGCGTGCCTGCTAACGACGGTACATCCATGCGCACAAGCACGGATTGCAGATCTCCGTCTGCCACAACGCAGCCATGATCCATGACAACCAGGTAATCACAAAGTCGGCCCACCTCGTCGATGTTGTGGCTGACATAGATGATGGGCACCTCCGCCTCGGCATGCAGTCGATCGAGAAACGGCAGTATTTCGTCCTTGCGCGCCTGATCGAGCGATGCGAGCGGTTCGTCCATCAGCACGAACCGTGGCGCGCAAAGCAGTGCTCTTGCGATCGCAATCCGCTGCGCCTCGCCGCCCGACAATTCGTCAGTTCGACGCTCCAACAAACGCTCGAGCCCGAGCAAACTCACGATATGTTGTATGTCAGGAGCGCGCTCATGTTCACGTCGCCGCAGCCCGAACTCGATATTGCCGCGCACGTCGAGATGTCCAAACAGGCGCGGCTCCTGAAACACGTAGCCGACGTCGCGTTCATGCACAGCGCGCCAGGTGCCAGCCGAACTATCCTGCCACACATCACCGGCAACAATGAGTTGCCCGCTTGTCGGTTTTTCAAGCCCGGCGACACAGCGCAGCAGCGATGTCTTGCCCGAACCTGAAGGACCGTAGACCCCTGTAATGCCCCGCATCGGCAATTTGAGATCAACGTCGAGCGCAAAATCTTCGCGCTGCAACTCGTAGCGAATACGTATGCCACTGTTGGCGCTCATCGCTGCCGCCACCTGCGATTGATGAAGAACATGCCAAATAACGCGATGAACGCGACAACGAGCAACAGTGCCGACAGTCGGTGCGCAGCCGCATAGTTGAGCGACTCGACCTGGTCATATATTGCGATGGAGATGACCCGCGTCTCACCCGGGATGTTGCCGCCGACCATCAGCACAACGCCAAATTCGCCCAAGGTGTGTGCGAAGCTCAAGACAATGGCACTCAGGTAGCCGCGCACCGATAGTGGCAGCGCTACCGAAAAAAATGCGTCTATCCGGCTGGCACCAAGCGTCCAGGCTGCTTCGAGATTCGCTTTACCGAAAGATTCGAACGCGGCGGCGAGTGGCTGCACCGCGAACGGCAGACTGTAGATACAAGACGCAATCACAAGACCGGCAAATGAAAAAGTAAGCGCACTGCCGGTCAGCTCAACCCACCAGTGACCGATCGCCCCGCTTGGCCCAAGGACGATCAGCAGATAGAAGCCCATGACGGTTGGCGGCAATACGATCGGCAACGCAACGGTTGCCTGCACGACGGGCTTCCAGCGTGAAGCTGATTGCGCCAGCCACCAGGCGATCGGCGTGGCAACGATCATGAGGACCACGGTCGTAATGCCCGCCAGTTGCACCGATAACCACAGTGGTCCGAATAGATTGTCCGTGCTCAATGGTGTATCTCGTAACCGTTTGCAGTGATCACTTCCCTCGCATCTGCACCGCGCAGATAGCCGAGAAATTCAGCCGCCACTTCATTATCGGACGCTCTTTGCAAAAGGATGGCTTGTTGTTCGAGTGCCTGGTGCATGGACGCGGGCACTGGCCAGTGGCACGTCGACTCCGGCAAGCGTGCGTCCTTTGCTTGTGCGCTTGCGATCAGGCCGAGGCTCGCGTTCCCCGACACGACAAAATGCAAAGTCTGTGCGATGTTTTCACCAAACACGAGGCGGGGCTGCACCGCTTCCCACGCGCCATCAGCCTGCAAGAACTGCACCGCCGCAGCGCCGTACGGGGCAGTTGTCGGATTCGCGATAGCAAGCCGCTTCTTGCCGAGTTCTTCGAGATGTAGCTTGCAGTCGGAATTCGCTAGTGCCGGATCACGTGACCAAAGTACGAGGCTGCCAACCGCATACGTAAATCGGGTGCCTGCAACGCCAAGGCCTGATTTCTCAAGCAACAGCGGCCGCTCTTTGTCCGCGGCCAGCAGAATGTCGAAAGGCGCACCGTTTTCTATTTGCGCATACAACTTGCCGGTTGACGCTGTGGTGATTCTCACGTCATGCCCGGACGCTTTTTCGAACCGCTCCGCCAGCTCATGGGCTGGCCGCGCGAAATTACTCGCCGCAGCAACCGTAAGCGACTCGGTGTTGCCGGCTTCCGCCAGCAATAACAGGAATAAGAGTAGTCGACCGCGGAGCATTGCCCCACGATAGCCGACTTTTGCGTCGTCAGCTATTTGGCTGTGAGGCGGCCCAGGATGCGAGCGTCACGACACCATCGGAGTCGGCCGCGACAATGTCATCGCAGCGGAGCAATGACCCGGCAACGCGCACGGGTTGGCCGCGCTGGCCTTGCCCGCATTTTTGGCTTCTGCGTGGGCATGTTGCGAGTGCGAAGATTGCAATCGGCGCTTCCTTGAGCTCTTCGACATCTCTGACGGCGCCGTTAATCACGATACCCACCCAGCCGTTATCGGCTGCAAGATTCGCCAGGTTTCCCCCGAGCATCGCACAGTTGATCGTCTCGCTATTGTCGACCAGCAACACGCGACCATTGCCGGGCTCACTCAGCGTACTCTTGACCAGCGAGTTGTCGTCTCGGGTTGCGACGATTTCGATGGGTCCGACGCAGGCGCTCTTGCCGCCGAAACTCAGGAACCTGTTTTGCAGCACTTCGGCAGCCGGATAGGTATCGCAGAAATCCGCAGTCGGCATTGTGCCGATTGGGCTTATCGACGCTGTCTTTTCTGCCTGTTGCACAAATTTTCCCCCGTCTATACCGGCGCGCCGCCCAATAATGCATCCGGCGCATCTTCCGCGGCTGCGTGCGCGGTTCCGCAATAGCCGATGCATCGGGCCAGCACCCGGCGCCAGCGCCGCATGACCAGCAGACTCCCATCGCGCGTGGTGAATTTGCGCAAGCGCTTCAGGCCGCCTGCAGCCGGATTGTCGTGCTTGATGAACGACAGATCATTGTCGCCGATCATCAGGCTTGGCCAACTGATGACCTGACGCACCGCACCGGTCTTCGTGGGCGCCACAGACTCTTCCATGTGCGTGCGAATCTCGATTCGCCGACGACCATTGCGAAACAAGTACGCACGTTTGCCGTCGTAGTCGGACCAGGCAATGAACTGAGCTGAGTTCAGGAACCTGGCCTTGCGACCGTTAGCGAGCGTCGCGTAGCACTCTGCATAGCGCATCGGAATGTCAACGGCGTAGCCAACAACGTCCGCATGACTGGCACCGCTCAACGGGATGACTTTGTCCAGGAACAATGCAGCATTCATTGGTCTGTCCCCCCATGTGCCTAGGCAGCTGACTCGCCGTGTTCGGTGAATTGTTCTTCCTCGGTACTGCCGCTCAGCGCTGTCGTGGATGACAGCCCGTGCATGACCGTGTTCTGAACGGCATCGAAATATCCGGCACCGACGAAAGACTGGTGCTTCGCAGCACGAAAGCCGAACTTCTCGTCCGCAAACTCATGCTCTTGCAGCCGCGAGTAGGCATACATGCCCTCCTCCTTATACGCGCGACTGAGGTCGAACATGCTTGAGTTCATTGCGTGCCAGCCGGCCAGCGTGATGAACTGGAACTTGTAGCCCATCTTGCCCAGCTCCTCGCGGAACGTCTTCATCGTTGCGTCATCGAGATTCGCCTTCCAGTTGAAAGACGGCGAGCAGTTATAGGCCAGCAGCTGATCCGGGTATTCGGCGTGAATTGCCTCGGCGTAGCGACGCGCCTGCTCGAGGTCGGGCTTCGAGGTCTCGCACCAGATCAGATCGGCGTAAGGCGCATAGGCCAGCCCACGGGCAATCGCCTGCTCGAGGCCGGCATTGGTGCGATAAAAACCTTCCGGTGTGCGTTCGCCCGTAATGAACGGATGATCTCGCTCGTCGGAATCGGATGTGATCAGATTTGCAGCATCCGCATCGGTACGCGCCAGTAGCACGGTCGGCACGCCGCAGACGTCAGCCGCCAGGCGAGCGGCCGTTAGCTTCGCAACCGCCTCTCCCGTCGGTACGAGGACCTTGCCACCCATGTGCCCGCATTTTTTCGCGGAGGACAATTGATCTTCAAAGTGAACGCCCGCAGCACCCGCACGGATCATGCTCTTCATCAGTTCGAATGCGTTGAGATTGCCGCCGAATCCAGCTTCAGCGTCAGCGATGACCGGCGGGAACCAGTCGATGCTCGTGTCGTCGTTAAGCGCATGAATCTGGTCCGTGCGTTGTAACGCATTGTTGATGCGCTCAACCATTTTCGGCACTGAATCCACCGGATACAGGCTCTGGTCCGGGTACATTTCGCCAGCGCTGTTGCCGTCGCCCGCGACTTGCCAGCCGGAGCAATAGATCGCCTTGAGACCGGCCTGCACTTCCTGGATGGCCTGGTTGCCGGTGAGTGCGCCGAGCCCGCAAACAGGCTCTTCCTGATTGATCAGTCGCCAGAACTTCTCGGCGCCGAGCTTGGCCAGCGTATGTTCGATCAGGACGGTGCCGCGGAGCTTCACCACATCTTCGGCACTGTAAGTACGCTCGATGCCTGTCCAGCGGGGGCTGTTGGCCCAGTCGGATTCGAGTCTCTCAATCTGTTCGCGTCGGTTCATGTTGCTCTCCCGGCCTTCGGTGTCCTGTCGGCAGCAGTGGGTGAATTTCGGCTTATCCGGAGGTATAGTACGGGCACTAGCTATAAAATTTCACAGAAAAAATTTTACAATGTTAATTTCACAAACGGATTTCACATGAGCGCTCCCCGAGGCCTGCGGCGCAGAGCACATTTTCTGGGCACCAAGATCAAGTCCCTCAGGAAGCGCAACCACCTGACACTCGAGGATTTGTCCGTTCGGTGTGTGCAGATCGATGCCGAGGCCGGCCCGTCGGTCTCCTACTTGTCTATGATCGAGAACGGCAAGCGCGTTCCGTCGGAACGCCTGCTGCAGATCGTCGCGGACATCTTTCAGAAAGATGTGAACTGGTTTTATGACGAATCGCTGGAGGATCAGGCCATTGATCCGGCACCCGCACAGTCTGCGGTCAGCGGCCTGCCTCTCGAACCCGGCTTCCTGTTCTCCGAGAACCTGCTGCAGATCGCCATTCCCGAGTTGCTGGCCCAGACCGGCACCACAGGCCGCCAATTTGCTCACTTGTTGATTCGTGCGCACCAGGAATCCAGCCAGAATCGCTTCCCCGACCTCGAACGCGCCGCTGAAAGCGTCGGCAAGAAGCACTTTCCATTGGGGGTCCAGGATGTGCTCGACCTTGCAGCGGATGTCGGCCTGTCAATTCAATGGTTTGACAAGCCGCCCTTCAAGGATCGTGGCGACACGGATATGCCGCTCAACACGATAGTGCGATCGTTCTACGATGCGCCAAACAAGATCTATCTGAACAATGCACTCAAGAACACCCCCGCGCGATTGAAATTCGATGTCGCCAATCACATCGCGCACATGATCCTGCACGACGGCGATGGTGCGCGAGCGCCGCAGATTTCGGGCGGCCGGGTTTCGGGCCGGCGACATGACTCCAACTCACCCAATGTCGACGCGAAAGACATTCTGTATGCCTGGCGCGACTTCGAGTGCAGCTATTTCGCCGCGGCGCTGCTCGCCCCGAAGACTCCTTTCCGGCAGTTTCTTGCAAAGCATGCCTATGCGCTCGAGGCGGGCGACAAAGTCGAGCTGACGACGACGCTGGCGATGCGCCGCATGCCAAGCGTCAGCCCGTACCCATTCTGGCACTACTTCGATGCGTACCCGCCCGGCAACCTGCGCGCGGTCTATCGTGGCAACGGTATCCCCTTGCCGTGGGGCAACATGTCGATGATCTCGGATCCTTGTCAGCACTGGGCGGTATTCCGGATGCTGAATACGCGCTCGACCAGGCCATCGTCACAGATTTCCGTTTTGCGTACCGGCGACGACAAACGCCTGTATTGCTGCCAGTCGGTTCGCAGCAAAGACGCTGCCGGAAACCCGCACGTTCTGTGCGCGGGCGTTGATCTTGCCCCCGCGCTCCGGGCGCAAAACATCGACCCGCTCGAGACCATTGATGCGATCGAGTCCAGCTGCAATGCGAGCGGCGGTTCAGGAGCCATCCCGGCCGAGGCACGCAAACAGCTCGAGAGTATCGGCAAGATTCTGAATATCGGCTGGATTGCCGAGGGCGCGGAAAAGGAAGCCACCATCATTTGCCCCCGCAGCTCGAGTTGTCCGCGTGAAAAGCATTGTCTTGGCAAGGCGATGCCGAAGCTCCGGCCGCAAATCGATCAGATCCGCGAATCCTTGTTATCCCAGAGCACCGGCTAGTCAATTTTGAAATTCAGGATGCTGATGCCCTGATGTCAGTGCTTCAATCGGCTACCAATGAATTTACGGAATTTCTCGCCATACGGAGGCCGGATAACGGCGAAAAGATCTGCGCCGGCTTGCGTATACACCGCCTTCTTGTGGCTGAATTCTTTGAATCCATCCTTGCCGTGATAGGTCCCCATGCCCGACGGCCCCACGCCACCGAATGGAAGATCTTCCTGCACGACGTGGAAGAGAACGTCATTAACGGTTACACCGCCGGACGTTGTGCTGTGCAACACATAGTCGCGTTCCATTTTGTCTGCGCCGAAATAGTAGAGTCCCAGTGGACGTGGACGTGCGTTAATGTAGCCCACCGCCTCTTGTATGTCAGAATACGTCTTGACCGGTAAGATCGGACCGAAGATCTCATCGTGCATCACCAGCATTTCATCCGTCGCGCCCATGACGATATGCGGTGTCATTTTGTGATGCGGCTGTTGCGAGAAATCTTCATTGATCGGATTGATCTCCTCAATGTCAGCACCTTTCACTCGGGCGTCTTCGAGGTAAGACTGCAGCCGGTCGAAATGGCGTTCATTCACAATGGATGTGTAGTCGTCATTATCTTTAAGGCCGTTAGGGAACATGGTCGCGACCGCAACTCTCGCCGCCTTCACAAATTCAGCCGTCTCCCCCTCCGGCAGCAAGACGTAGTCGGGTGCGAGACAAATCTGTCCGGCATTCAGTGTTTTGCCTGACATGATGCGCAGTGCCGCCTGCTGCATATCAGCCGACTCGCCGATGATCACGGGCGACTTCCCGCCGAGCTCCAGTGTCACCGGCACGAGATTGTCAGCCGCAGCCCGCATGACGTGATGAGCAATCGACGTCGCGCCCGTGAATACCATGTGGTCGAAGGGCAAGCTGGAGAATGCTGCACCGACTTCGGGTCCGCCCGTCACAACCGCCACTTCCTCTTCTGTGTAGTACTGCGAAAAAAGCTCCCCCATGAGCTGCGACGTTTGCTCCGTAAACTCGGACGGCTTGATCATGGCGCGGTTACCGGCAGCAAGGACACCGGCAAGCGGCGCGAACGTAAGATTTACCGGGAAATTCCACGGGCTGATGATGCCGACCACACCTTTTGGCTGGTAGTGGACTGCAGCCCTGGCGCCAAATAGGCCCAGTGGAAACTGAGTCGATCGTTTTTCAGGCCGCATCCACTTGCGCAAGCGCTTCTTCGCGTGCTTGAGAGTCTCGATGGATCCGCTGATGTCGGAGAAAATTGACTGATCTCTTGAGCGATGGCCAAAATCCGCACTCATGGCATCGCACAGCGCCTCGCGGTGCGTACAAAGCAGGTCGATTGACTTGTCCAGCCATTCGGTCCGTTTCTCGACCGAAGGGTTGCCGTCGCGAATGTTTGCTGCCTTCTGGATTGCGAGTGTTGTTTTCATCTTTTCGTCGTTTCTGACTGTCATTTTTCTGCTACCCGTTCGTCATTCGTTTAATGGCCTGGCCCGGCGTCAGATATGGCCGCGGAAATGCCTTTGACAAGCACTTGCGCACGCGGATAATCAGCAGCGACGCGTGACCATTCGCCTGCATTGCCCGGATGATCTGCATCAGCACGCTGCAAGTCGGATCCTCGCCACTTTCTCAATGTACGACCTGTATGGAATGAAGGTCAACGATCATCTGTCGAACCTGTGCCAGAACTGCCGCTCGGACAGCTGAGGAAACCAGGGGGGCCACATGATTTGCGGAACAGGTTGACAGGCTTGCCGTTGAAGTTATTGTCAGATAACAAGGAGAAACAATCCATGAACATCGGGGTGACTGATCGTCTCCGCCCACTGCTCGACGCAGTGAAAGCATTCATCGACGAGCGAGTACTTCCTGTCGACGAAGAATATCTCGCCGAAGTGGCCAACGGCGATCGTTGGTCGCTGAACGACCGGCAGACGGAAATCCTGGATGGTCTGAAAGACGCTGCTCGCGAAGAGGGCCTGTGGAATTTTTGGCTGACAGACAGCGAAGAGGGCTACGGCCTGAGCACTGTGGAGTACGCCTACCTCGCCGAGGAAACCGGCCGCGCGCACCTCGCCGCAGAGGCTTTCAATTGCAGCGCGCCTGACACTGGCAATATGGAGGTGCTTGAACGGTACGGGACGCCCGAGCAGAAACAGGCTTGGCTCGAGCCACTGCTCGCCGGCGAAATACGCTCCGCTTACGCAATGACAGAGCCTGACGTCGCATCGTCCGATGCGACCAATATTTCGACATCCGCGGTACTCGAAAACGGTGAGTGGGTTATCAACGGCGAGAAAACCTACATCTCCGGGGCCGGCGATGCGCGCTGCAAGATCATGATCTGCATGGTGAAATCAAACCCGGAGAACGGCCGCCACCAGCAACACTCACAGATCCTGGTACCAATGGACGCGCCCGGGGTCGAAGTCGTCCGGCCGATGCAGGTATTCGCAGAAGACAGCGCGCCGCATGGCCACATGCACCTGCGTTTCGAGAATGTCCGCGTGCCCGAAGCAAATATCATTCTTGGCGCCGGACGTGGCTTCGAGATTGCCCAGGGCAGACTCGGGCCCGGCCGTATCCATCACTGCATGCGCGCGATCGGCATGGCTGAGCGGGCCTTACGTCTGATGTGCGCGCGCTCGGTGTCGCGAACTGCTTTCGGCCGGCCGCTGGCCAAGCTCGGTGGGAACTATGACAAGATCGCCAATGCGCGCATGAATATCGACATGGCGCGTCTGCTGACACTGCAGACCGCGCACGTCATCGACACACGAGGCGTTCGGGAAGCTCAGGTCTGGATCTCGAAGATCAAGGCCGCAGTCCCCAACATCGCGCTCGAAGTGATTGATGATGCGATACAAATGCACGGCGCAGCGGGCCTCTCGCAGGACTTTCCGCTGGCGACAATGTATACGCATGCACGCACATTACGGTTTGCCGACGGTCCCGACGAGGTACACCGCATGGTCGTCGCACGCAACGAATTGCGCCCATATGTCAGGGCCGCGACATCTTAGCGGACAAACAACTCGGATGTAGCAGCAGGAATTAACCATGACGGAAACGATCAGGGCGGAAGACCTTCCAGGTCTGGTTGGCAAGGAACTGGAGCCATCACCCTGGCTCGAAATTACGCAGGAACGTGTTAATCAGTTCGCCGAGGCAACCAACGATTTTCAGTTCATACATGTCGACCCGGAGAAGGCGGCACAGACACCGTTCGGTGGACCTATCGCTCACGGCTTTCTGTCCTTGTCATTGCTGTCTTATCTCAATGCGCAAAACGCGATCGTTCCCGAAAACCTCGTCATGGGAATTAACTATGGCTCCGACAAGGTGCGCTACCTGATGCCGGTACGCGTCGGCAAGAGAATCCGCTCGAAACAGACAGTACTCGAGGTAAGTGAAAAGAACCCCGGGCAATGGCTGATAAAGAACGCCGTTACCGTCGAAATCGAAGGTGAGGAAACACCAGCATTGGTAGCAGAGATTCTGTCAATGATGGTTGTTGCTTAACACGAAACACGTAAAAGGAAGAGGCGAATAAATGAGTATCAGACTTGATGGCCAGGTAGCCATCGTTACGGGAGCTGGCCAGGGACTGGGTCGGTGTCACGCACTTGCATTGGCTGAACGCGGCGCCAAAGTCATCGTCAACGATCTTGGCGATGAGAGCGGAGCCTCTGTAAATGCAGATGCCGTGGTAGCAGAAATCAAGGCCGCGGGCGGCGAGGCGATAAGGCATGGTGCCAACGTTGCCAATGTCGAGCAGGTCAACGACATGGTCGCCAAGACGATGGATGCCTGGGGACGTGTCGACATCCTGATCAACAATGCCGGTATCCTGCGCGATAAGACTTTCCTGAAGATGCCTATCGAGGACTTCCGCCTCGTTATCGAAGTGCACTTGATGGGCAGCGCCAACTGCACTAAAGGCGTGTGGGAAATCATGCGCGAACAGGACTACGGACGCATCGTCTTCACGACCTCGAGTTCCGGCCTGTACGGCAACTTCGGTCAGTCCAACTACGGCGCCGCGAAAATGGCGATGGTCGGACTAATGAACACGCTGCATCTCGAGGGCGCGAAGAACAATATTCGTGTCAATTGCCTGGCGCCGACAGCCGGCACAGCGATGACCGAAGGCCTGTTCCCCGAGCCTGTCTTCAAGTTGATGTCGCCCGAGGTGGTCAGCCCTGCCGTAGTATTTCTCGCCGGACCGGATGCGCCGAGTCGCAAAGTGCTTTGCGCCGGTGGCGGCAGCGTCGCCATTTTCAAGGGCTTCGAGACACAGGGTATGAGCCTGCTACCGGACGATATGTCTCCCGAAGGCATCGCCGCTGTATGGGACGAACTGAATGACGAGGTTGGCATGCAAGAACTTTCGGCCGGATTCGAGCAGCCTGGTAAATTTGCGGAACAGGCAGCCAGGAAGCTTGGCCTCAAGCTTGCCGGCCAGGCGACAAAGGAATAAATGATGAGAGAAGCAGTAATCGTATCGACAGCACGCACACCTATCGGCAAAGCCTATCGCGGCGCGTTCAACAACACCGAAGCACCGACCCTTGGCGGACATGCGGTCAAGCACGCAGTCGAGCAGGCCGGCCTCGATCCGGCAGAAGTCGAAGACGTCATGATGGGCTGCGCGATGCCGCAAGGCACACAGGGACAAAACATCGGCAGGCAAATTGCGCTTGCGGCCGGGCTTCCGGTGACAACCGCAGGCATGACCGTCGACCGGCAGTGTTCATCAGGCATGATGGCTATCGCGCTGGCTGCAAAGACCGTTATTTGTGACAACGTCGACATCATGGTCGGCGGTGGCCTCGAGTCGATCAGCCTCGTGCAGAACGAGCATGCCAATATGTACCGTGCTGCCGACCCGCGCTTGCTCACTGTCCATGAACATGTCCTCATGCCGATGATTGACACGGCCGAGGTCGTTGCCAAACGCTACGATGTGAGTCGCGACGCACAGGATGAGTATGCATTGCAAAGCCAGCAGCGCACGGCCGCCGGACAGGAAGCTGGCAAATTCGATGACGAGATCGTGCCGCTGCCATCGAATATGGGCGTGATGAATAAGGAAACTAAAGAGATCACGTTCGCGGATGTCGTCCTGGAAAAAGATGAAGGCAACCGGCCATCGACGACGCTCGAAGGACTCGCCGGATTAAAGCCAGTGCGGGAGAACGGCTACATCACGGCCGGTAACGCGAGCCAATTGTCCGACGGCGCATCAGCTTCTGTTGTTATGGAAGCCAGTGTCGCCGAGAAGCGCGGCCTGGAACCGATGGGCATCTATCGCGGCACTGCCGTTGCCGGTTGCGAACCTGACGAGATGGGCATCGGCCCGGTATTTGCGGTACCGAAGCTATTGGAACGCAATGGACTGCAGATGAACGACATCGATCTGTGGGAACTCAACGAGGCGTTCGCGGTGCAGGTCCTGTATTGCCGCGACACGCTCGGCATTCCGAACGACATTCTGAATGTCGATGGTGGTGCAATTTCGATCGGTCATCCTTACGGCATGTCGGGCGCTCGCATGGTCGGCCACGCCTTGATCGAAGGCAAACGTCGCGGCGCCAGGTACGTCGTATGCACGATGTGCATCGGTGGTGGTCAGGGGGCGGCTTCGTTATTCGAGGTCGTATGATGCGCGCGCTGGTCTGCAAGGAATACGGTCCACCCGATTCGCTTGTAATTGAAGCGCGCGACGACCCTGTTCCCGGCGAAGGCCAGATCGCTGTCGATATCGCCGCGGCGGGCATCAATTTCCCTGACGTTCTGGCTATCGCCGGCAAGTACCAGGTCAAAACACCCACGCCCTTCGTTCCAGGAAATGAGGCAGCTGGAGTCGTTTCCGCTGTCGGTGCCGGCGTTACGCGATTTGCAGTCGGTGACAAGGTCATTATCAACACGACAGGTGGCGCATTCGCGGAAAAATGTGTCGCGGATGTGCATGCGACCGCAGCGCTGCCCGAAGACCTCAGCTTCGAGCAAGGCGCCGGATTCACGGTTACCTACGGAACGAGTTACCACGCGCTCAAGCAGAGCGCGAATCTGCAGCCCGGCGAGACGGTGCTCGTTCTCGGGGCGGCCGGCGGTGTTGGCATCACAGCGGTCGAAATTGCGAAAGCCATGGGTGCGCGTGTGATTGCCGCTGCAAGCAGCGATGAAAAACTGGAGTTCGCTGTCTCCGCCGGCGCTGACGAGACAATCAACTACTCGAAAGTACCGCTCAAGGAAACGGTGAAGGAACTGACCGGTGGCCAGGGCGCCGACGTCGTCTACGACCCGGTCGGCGGTGAACTTACAGACCAGGCATTCCGCGCCACAGCCTGGCACGGCCGCTACCTCGTCATCGGTTTCGCCTGCGGTGAGATTCCGAAGTTCGCCGCAAACATTGCGCTACTCAAAGAAGCCAGCATCATCGGCGTATGGTGGGGAACCTGGGCGACAAAGAATCCGAAATTACAGATCCAGAACATGCTCGAAATGGCCGAGCTGATCAAAGGCGGCACGCTAACGCCACGGGTCACCGAGTCCTATTCCCTCGACGAATACGCTGACGCATTCAAGGCGATCACCGAGCGGCGAGCACGCGGCAAAGTTACGCTGCGGATGAGCTGAACTTTGAAAGTACTTTGAACTCATGAAGATCGGTGCCGCCATCGGAAACGTTCTGAAGATCGCTTTGCTGGGAGCGTGCATCTATGTGTTCATCAAATGGGACTTCACCGATTCGCGAAATGATGAAGGCAGTGGTTTCGCGGAGCACGCCTGTGTGACCGAAATACGGGGCCGTTTCGACGTAACGTCAGCGAAGGCATACTCGGTCGAAAGAAACGAAAAAGGCTACGTCGTTCATGCAACGATGACTTTGGCGAGAGGGACTCCGGCCAAGGTCATTTGCCTATGCAATGAGCATGGTGGTGTCGAGGAAATCAGAGTAGAAGAGCGTTAGCCTGGCATCAGGCCAGCTTCGCAACACGGCGGTAGTATCAGGCAATAAGACCATGCTGTTGCGATTCACCAATGTCTGCATTCAATCCGCGACGTTTGCCGCATCGTTGCTGCCTTTTGCTGCCTCTCCCCCTGCTTGCTGCCATGTCAGCTTGTATCGCAGACTTTTACGGAGTCGACTGCTGAACGCGCCTACCTGGATGACTGCTTCCGGCCGAACTAAGCCGTTCACCGGGTCTGCGGTATAATTTCCGCTGGTGCCCCGAAGCAGCCGTCCACAATCCAAAGTGTACAGACGCGCCGGAATGGTCCACTTTCGCAAACAGCCTTTGGAGGGGCGTCTCAGATGCCGGATCGGCAGCCTACTGATTTGAAATACAGACCGGCATTGCCAGAAGACGCTGCCGAGTGCGTAGTCGTTCGGGGAAGGACGCGGCAAAATGCTGCCTCGGAAGATTGGCTACGCTCCATTGGCATCACAGCGGATTCCTGGGGAGAAAACATTCGTTCTGGCTCGCTGCCGGGTCACGTTTGCATCGTCGATGGAAGCATAGTCGGGTTCTGCTTCGGCGTGCGTGAAACCGGAGAGATACAAGTCGTCGCAGTGCTTCCTGATTTCGAGAATCGTGGTATCGGTCGAGAATTGCTAGACATGGCGAGTAAGGAACTGGCGAAACTTGGTCACGCCCGGTTGTTCCTCGGATGCTCTCCTGACCCGGCAAGCAGGTCTCACGGTTTCTATAGACACCTGGGATGGCGTTCGACAGGGACCTTTGACAAATATGGGGACGAGATTCTCGAGATCTCTGTCGAGCCGTAGCCTTCTCTGACGGCCGCGTTTGGCCGATTCCAGCCGCTCGGCTGCTAAACTAGCGGCAAGCTGCTTTGAGAAAAAAGCAGTTGTTTTATTACGCTACGAGCAGGGCACCCAAGAATTTAAACGATTCCAGGAGCTTCGGCATTGCCAACGAAATTAATATCACGATGAAACGCTATTCGTTTACCTGGTGGCTAGTCATTCTGCCTACCTCAGTAACTGTCGGTGGAACTACGATTCTGGTTACCAGCAGCTTTACCGATTGGGGCGTCATGGCGCTCGTTGCTGTTGCTGTAGTTGCAACCTTCCTCGCAGAGTTGGCGATAGCTGCTTCGATGGAGGCTATTGCGCCGACCAAGGTGAGTATCGGTCCCGGCGAAAAGCATCTGGACTCCGATCTGGCGTCTGAAAAAGCTACCATCATGTCTGGTTTCGACTCAATCTCACGCGGCCAAGTTTCGGTACGAGGTGAAACATGGCGAGCTATTCGAGCGCCCGATGATACCGGGACCCTCACCACAGGAATGTCAGTAAACGTGGTTGATCGCGACGGCCTTACGTTAGTTGTGTCAACCAGGTCTGGATAGCGACGTGGCATTCCGGGTGTTGCGTTCACCGGTTGAAACCGCAACCCGAAGGAGAAGCACATTATGGCGGTATCGGGCACTGATTTTGGCGAGGCGGCAAAAAACTACGGCACCTTTCGCGCCGGGTTGGTCGACGAGGCCCTGCACTGGCTGGACAAGGCCGTCGAGTACGGTTCATACGAAGTCACCTACATCGCGTTCTGGCCGCATCTTGACGCCCTGCGTGACGATTCGCGGTACGAGAATCTGCTAAGGCGCGTATACGGCGAGAGGGCCCAGGAAATCAGGCGGCTTGGAAATTCAGGGCCGGGACGAGATAGATAGGTTAGTGCCGAGCGGCTGCTTCAGAGTCTCTTACGCTCGACCGCAAGAACCTCGCGTATTTCTGCGGCTGACATTTTGCCGATATGGCGAAACAACTCTCGGCCGTCAGGAGCAAATAGCGCGTGCTGCGGTAATTGCAGACTGGTCAGGTCGGCAGCAAGCACACGGTTGGGGTCGAGCGACAATCGTTTTGCCCAGCGTGCGGCTGTCTCCCGGGTTGCGGGATGTCCGTAAGCTTCGGGTTCGCTCGTCATAACAGTCACAAATACGATTCCCTCGGGAGCTTCTTTTGCAAGCGACCGGATTGTATTCGACTGAGGCTGGCACGATGAGCACCACTCGGCTGCATAGTCGACCCATACGTACTGGTCCGGGAAATGTGCCAGTGCGACTGGTTCTCCCAGCGCGTTAACGGCAGTCGCGTGTCGTTGCTGACCGAACTGAACTCGCGAACCACCATAGGACATAGACGATCCGGAATCGCAGGCGGCCAGCACCACCACGACGATGAGTGCGAGATAACAGCTCATCGTCTGCCAATTGCCTGGTGATTTCGATAGTGACATCGCTCCGAATGTACACCGGACTTGTTCCGCACGACTTGTTGCAGCTCACGTTTGTCAGATCTTGTGGATCGGCCGCGTCAACTCTATGATCAATGCGCACGCAATTTTCACTCTTTTCACAGCGGGGTAACGCAGTGAGCGATGAAATTTCAAAATTAGAGAAGCAATTGTATGAGCTAACGACCAAGCTCAACGAGCTTCGCAAGACCCACTCTGGAGATGAAGTTGAGAACTACACGTTTTCGACACTGGATGGTGACGTCACGTTACTCGACCTGTTCGGCGACAGCGATCGATTGCTCATGATTCACAATATGGGCCAGGGTTGTCGCTATTGCACGCTTTGGGCTGACGGGTTTAACGGCTTCCTGCCGCATCTCGAATCGGTGATGTCCGTTGTCCTCGTGTCAAAAGACGCACCGGATGCGCAGCGCACGTTCGCGAATTCACGCAATTGGCGATTTCGCCTGGCCTCCCATGGCGGTGGCCAATACATTCAGGATCAAACTGTCATGCAAGGAGAGAACAACACGCCCGGCGCCGTGGTGTACGAACGCGAGGGAAGTCGCATCAGGCGAAAGAACGCCGCGGTGTTTGGGCCCGGGGATCTGTATTGCTCAATCTGGAACCTGCTCGGTATGGCCGGGCTCAGTGCGGCCGAGTGGACACCGCAATACAACTACTGGCGCCGCCCTCAGAAAATGGACGATGGCGGGGCGAACCTGATCGACTGAGAAACGAGGTCGCTGTCGCGAAATGGTGCGGAAGGCCGCCAGGGTTTCAGGATGACACTCTCCAAAAGGAAAGAAGCTGCAATGCGGTTCCGCCACCATATCCGGCGAAGTAACGAACTGCATGGCGAGTACCTGGAAGATGCGAATCTCCTGAAAAACTACGATCGCTTTGCGAATTGGCAACTCGAGTACCTGCTTCCCTATTTTAGCGACCTGCATGTCCGGGATGGCTATGCCGAGGCAATCGATTTCACAATGAGCGACCTGGCGGGCGTCGGCATCAGTAACCGCGACAGGGATTTGGAGCGTGCCGCTCCCGCTCTTACCAAGTTACTTCCGCTCGGTGGCTTGGCGACCATTGCGTCCGCGGCAGAGATGAACGCGCACGTCCTCAAAATTAACATCGCAATTTGTCGATGCCTGCTTGTCGACAACGAGCTTCCGGACCAGATTACGGAATCTGCTTATTGTGTCGCTTGCCGCAAGGCAAGTTCCCTGGAGGAATGTGTGGAACTCGTGCACCTGGTCACCGAATTGGGCAGGACACTAAAGTCGCTCGTCAACGTGCCAATGATCGGGATAACCCTTCGCGCCATGCGGGCTCCCGCTCACGCTGCCGGGTTTGGAGCACTTCAGGAGTTCCTGGAAAAAGGTTATCGAACGTTCAGTCAGATTCCGGACACCGATCACTTTCTCGGTGAGATTGAAACACGCATGGTCGGCGTGTTTGAGAAAATCTACACCGCGCCGGTGGTCTGATCGAGTATTCTATGCGTTCGTTTTCTGTGCCTGGCCAAATTCGCTGGAATGCATATATGCCTGAATCTGAAGCACTTCGCATCTGGCAGAGACTTTCCAGCACCGCGTTCGGTCGCTGGCTCTTTTCCCGGTTCATCTGTCTGAAAGCGCCATATTTCGGTTCCATTCGTCCGGTCTTTGATGTTCTCGAGTCAGGCAGAGCCATTGCACATATCAAGAAACGTCGGTCCGTCAGTAATCACATCGGCACGGTGCATGCGATCGCTATGGCAAACCTCTGCGAGTTCGTCGCCGGCACGATGACCGAAGTCTCTATACCTCGCTCCATGCGCTGGATTCCGCGCGGTATGCAAATTAGTTATCTCGGCAAGGCTGAAACAGATGTGACAGCCGAAGGAACGTTTCCGGTTGTTGCCGAGAGCGAGGCGCAAGACGTGGTCGTGCCGGTCGATGTCACGGACAGGAACGGCGAACGGGTTGTGCATGCCGACATCACGATGTACGTGTCCCCGAGAAAGTAATTCGCTCATGCGGATGCAGATTCCGCAAGCGTATCCGGCGAGCGTCTCTGCTCATCACTGCTCGTCCTGGAGCCGGCGGCGAAAACGCCGCATGCCACCGATCCAGCGGTCGTAGTCGGCTGCTTTTTTCTGAAAATAACCCAAGACCTCCGGGTGCGGCACGATCAGGAAATGGCCGCTCGCGACGCCTTCCACGACACAATCGGCCACCTGCTCTGGCGTCATGATGCCGTCGAGGTCGGCCCCGCCGAAAACATTTTCGTCGGCACCCGTACCCACGGCGAGATCGAGCATGCGGGTGGCAACGGCTTGCGGACAGATCATCGAAACCTTGATGCCCTCGTCGCCGTGCCTTATCGCCAGCGCTTCGGCAAAACCAACAGCGGCATGTTTCGTAACCGAATAGGCTGCATCGCCAATCGACGAGAGCAATCCCGCTGCCGACACCGTACTTACGAGGTACCCGCCACCGCGCCCGATCATTCGCGGCACCAGCACTCGCGCCGCATAAACATGTGCCATGACATTAACGCGCCAAGACACCTCCCAGCGGTCATCGACTGGAGCGAGAACCCCGTCGGCCGAAGCTGAACCTGACTTGCCGTCACCAAATACAACACCGGCGTTTGAAAAAAATATATCGATCGGACCAACCGTTTTCTCAACCGTGTCGATCATGTGCGTCATCGATTGCTCGCTGCCGACGTCGACCTTGATGGCAAACCCATCGATTTCTTCAGCCACGATCTGCGCAGCATTCTCGTCAAGATCAGCAACAGCAACCTTGATGTCATCCCTGGCCAGACGCCGGCACAAAGCCTGCCCAATCCCATGACCACCCCCTGTAACAACAGCGATATTCGCGTCGGCGATCATCCGTCCCTCCTAGTCAACATCAGCTAAGCGGACGATCTGCTTGCCGGTGTTACGACCCTTCAATAGGTCGATAAACGCTTGCGGGGCATTTTCGATACCCTCAGCAATGGACTCGCGATAGTTGAGCTTGCCTTCCTTTAGCCAGCCGATGGCTTTGCGGACGTACTCGTCACACCATTTCGGATGATCGCTGACGATAAAGCCCCGAATTGTCAGGCGCCGGCCAACGATGAGCATCATGCCTCTTGGACCGGGCTGCGGTTCGTCGATGTTGTAATCGGCGATCATCCCGCACAGCGCCACCCGGCCATAATCACGCATGTTCCAGAGCACAGCCTCAAAGATTTCTCCGCCTACATTCTCGAACAGCACATCAACACCTTTGGGGCACGCTGCTTGTACACTGTCGGTGAGCGAATCGCTGGTCTTGTAGTTGAACGCCTCGTCGTAGCCGAATTCATCTTTGAGCAAGGCAACCTTGTCGTCGGATCCGGCGCTACCCGCAACATGACAACCGTGAATACTGGCCAGCTGTCCCACAACACTGCCGACGGCACCAGACGCGGCGGTGACGAAGACCCTGTCACCCTTTTTCGCCTCGGCGATTTTCATCAGACCGACGTATGCGGTCATGCCCGGCATGCCGAGAATGCCGAGGTGGTAGGACAATGGCGCCGGGCCTGACGGAATCTGACGCAGCAGGCGGCCGTCGCTGAGTGAATAGTTCTCCCAGCCGAGCATCCCCGTGACCAGGTCGCCCTCCACCAGGCCATCAAACCGGCTTTCCACGACTTGCCCGACGACACCGGCCTGCAAGACCTCACCAAGCTGGAATGCCGGAATATAGGACTTGACGTCGTTCATTCGTCCGCGCATGTACGGGTCGACCGACATATGAATATTACGTACCAGCACCTCACCATCGGCCGGCTTCGGAATTGCCTCCTCGCTGACGCTGAAGTTCTCGGCCGTCACCCATCCAGATGGACGGCTTGCGAGTCGTATTTGTTTGTTGGCTTTTTGGGTCACGATTAAGAACTCCGGATTGTCGTGGCTGATACGCAGCTTCCACGGTTGCAATGGGCGATGCGCAAACAACATACTGTAGGCTGAGGAGGTGGTCCAATGAAACAACGTCTTGAATTGCTCGTGTGTGGAGTGCTGCTCGCGGGCTGCGGA
>Ga0224508_10000694_pt1 | contig 32386 bp, 25 predicted proteins | sample SF_Jan12_sed_USG_4_FD_170157 | JGI IMG/M metagenome (GOLD analysis project Ga0224508, IMG submission 170157) | Sediment microbial communities from San Francisco Bay, California, United States - SF_Jan12_sed_USGS_21 | ecosystem: Environmental > Aquatic > Marine > Sediment | place: USA...
ATTTCTTGACATAGAGCGCGCCATAGTTGGGAGGCAGGCGCACCCCAACCAATAACAATGTAGCACCCTGCTCGCGACTTTTATCAATAATGGTGGCAAGGTTGCGCCGCATGTCCTCTAACGGTAACCCGCGTAAACCATCGTTGGCGCCCAGCTCAAGAATCACCACTTGTGGTCGGTGCCGGGCAAGCGCCTGTGGTAAGCGTGCAAGACCGCCGCTCGTGGTGTCGCCACTAATACTGGCGTTGACCACGCGTTGGCGATAGCCTTGCTGTTCCAAGCGTTGCTGCAACAGGGCTACCCAGCCATTGTTTGCGTTAATACCATAGCCAGCACTCAGGCTGTCACCCAGTACCAGTATTACTGGTTTTTCTGCCAAGGCCTGTGCCGTCCAGGCGCAAAATATCAAAGCAAGGAGTGTTCTAAGCATGTCGCAAACTTCAACAGCGCCGATGGTCGAGGCGCAACGTGTAAGCAAGAAGGTTACCAGTCCTGAAGGCGAGCTGCTAATCCTTGATGATGTTAGCCTAAAAGTTGATGCTGGTGACGCGATAGCTATCGTGGGCGCGTCTGGTTCTGGAAAGTCTACGCTGTTAGGTCTGTTGGCGGGACTGGATGCGCCGACTGGTGGACGCGTGTTCCTGGATGGGATTGAGTTGACCACCCTAGACGAGGACGGGCGCGCACGTTTGCGTGCCGGTCGCGTTGGTTTTGTATTCCAATCATTTCAGTTACTTCAAAGCCTAACCGCGCTCGAAAACGTAATGTTACCGATGGAACTGATAGGGGAGGGTTCAGCGCGAACGGCGGCTACCGATATTTTGCAACGCGTTGGGTTAGGCAAGCGTTTGCACCACTACCCTAACCAACTTTCGGGCGGTGAACAGCAACGCTGTGCGATCGCCCGCGCTTTTGCCAGCTACCCTAAGATGTTATTTGCGGACGAACCTACCGGCAACCTGGATCAGACCACTGGCGCCCGCATTGCCGAGCTTCTGTTTGCCCTAAACAGTGAACGTGCGACTACATTAGTCCTGGTCACGCACGATCGTGCCATATCGGAGCATTGTCATCGCCTAGTTGAACTGGAGGCGGGTCGTCTTAACCGTGCGGCCTAGAAGCATATATCCGTGATAAACACACTAATCTTTTCCTTGCGGTCTTTAAGGCGTGATTGGCGTTCTGGCGAATTGCGCATCCTTGCTATCGCGGTGGTAATTGCAGTTGCCAGCATGACGGCGGTCGGGTTTTTTACCGACCGCGCACGGCAGGCCATGGGACAACAGGCCGGTGAGTTGTTGGCGGCGGACTTGGTCCTAACATCCTCCAACCCTATCGGTTCTGACCGCATTGCTTACGCCCGTGCAAGCACTCTGCAGACAGCTCAGACTTTGAACTTCCGTAGTGTGGTCATCGCCGATGACAAAATGCAGCTTGTCGAGGTGAAAGCGGTGAGTGCAGCTTATCCATTGCGCGGTTCGCTGCGGGTTGCGTCGAAACCGTTTGCATCAGATGGCGTCACGTCGCTAACACCTGGCCGGGGTGAAGTATGGGTGAACCCAGATTTATTACAGAAGTTGAGGGTGCACGTTGACGACATAATTAACCTAGGTGAAGCAGAGTTTTTGGTTCGCAAAGTCTTGACTTACGAGCCGGACCGCGGCGGGGAATTATTCAACATCGCGCCGCGGGTAATGATGAATATTGAGGATGTTCCCGCTACTCGACTGCTGCAACCGGGCAGCCGTGCGCGACATAGGCTATTGGTTGCCGGTACGGACGACAGGGTGCAGGCCTACAGGACTTGGTTGACTTCGCGCCTGAATCCGGATGAACGCTTGGTAACCTTGGAAGACGGGCGACCGGCGCTACGCGCCGCGCTTGAGCGTGCACAGCGTTTTCTGGGCCTCGCCTCGTTGGTGAGCGTATTTCTTGCCGGCGTTGCGATGGCAATGGCAGCGCGGCGCTATACGCAACGTCACTTGGATACCAGTGCCATCATGCGTTGTCTCGGCGCCAGCCAGCGGACCATCATCAAGATATTTACATGGGAGATGTTTTGGATTGGGCTGGCGGCGAGTTTGATCGGTTGCTTAATCGGTTATGTCGCCCAGACAGGATTGGCATGGATACTGGCAGGATTGGTAGCCACCGAACTGCCGCTGCCATCATTGCGACCGGCGCTAGTAGGTTTACCGCTGGGATTGGCAGTGCTGATGGGTTTTGCCTTGCCGCCCCTTTTAGCACTGAAGGATGTCCCACCGACACGCGTGTTGCACCGACAGGCCACTACCCCGGTACCCCGTAACTTGGCCACTTATGCATTGGCATTTTTTACTATGACGGGGTTGATGTTATGGCATGCGCGTGACGTGCAATTATTAGCCTATGTGCTAGGTGGTGCCGTTGGCACCGTGGTGGTGTTGGGTATGACGGCATACCTATTGGTAAAACTGTTAAACGGCTTGCGAGGACGCGTCGGCGTTGCCTGGCGATTCGGGTTCGCCAACATCTCGCGCCGGGCTCATGTTAGCGCGGCTCAGATTGTAGCTTTCGGATTAGGTATCATGGTCCTGCTTTTGTTGTCACTTGTACGTGGCGACCTGCTCGAGGGTTGGCGAAAGACGCTCCCGCCTGAGGCACCGAATCATTTTTTGATTAACATCCAGCCAGATCAAGCTCAAGCACTGCGCGATTTTTTTGTGGCACACGATACGGCTGCACCAGGTATCTATCCAATGGTGCGCGCAAGGCTCGTCGCCATTAATGGTAAACGTGTAGAGCCCAAAGACTTCGACGACCTGCGCGCCCAACGCTTTGCGCAACGTGAGTTTAATCTCTCTTGGGCGGCACAATTGCGCGCCGACAATCGTGTTGTTAGCGGCCGATGGTGGAGCGCAAACGAGCATGGCCAGCGATTGATGTCGTTTGAGCAAGAACTCGCCGCGACCTTGAGAATCAAGTTGGGTGATGTGCTTACATTCGACATCGCCGGCAGCAAACTCGACACAGCGGTTACCAATTTACGTACCGTCGACTGGGATACGTTCAATGTGAACTTCTTTACTATCCTGCCGCCTGGCGTGTTGAATGACTATCCGGCCACGTATGTCACCAGTGTCTACCTGTCTCGTGAAGGCAGGCGCATTCTTACTCCGATGCTAGAACAATTTCCTAACGTCACGGTGATAGATGTGGATGCTTTGCTGGGAAAGGTACGTCAAATCATGGAACGTGTCAGTCTGGCCGTAGAGTACGTGTTTATATTTACGCTGTTGGCGGGATTGGCCGTCCTCTATGCCGCCATGCAGGCGACGCAGGATGAGCGTCGCTATGAAATGGCCGTGTTACGCACCTTGGGCGCCCATCGTGGTCAGTTGCTTCGCGGGCTGGTGGCCGAATTCGTGACCCTTGGTTTGCTTGCAGGCGCTTTAGCGGGGGTCGCCGCATCAATCATCGGCTACGCCTTGGCCGAATTTGTATTTCATTTTGGTTATCGTCTTAACCTTTGGGTCTGGCTAGCAGGCACGGCATGCGGTGCAGTCGGCATTGGGATTGCGGGGACGCTGGGTACCCGTTCGGTGCTGCGCCAGCCACCCGCTAAGACGCTGAGAGAGGTCTAGCGGTGACACATGGCCGTGCCTCGCACCCGAAACGGCCGTGCGATATCATCATACGCGGCGACCAATCGCCCCACTTGGAGAAGATACACAATGAAAGTCAAAGCTGCGGTCGCACTTGAGGCTGGTAAGCCTCTTCAGATTGAGGAAGTGGACCTTGAGGGCCCCAAGGCAGGGGAGGTTATGGTCGAAATCAAAGCTACCGGCATATGTCACACGGATCACTTTACGTTATCGGGCGCGGATCCAGAGGGGCTGTTTCCAGCCGTCTTAGGACATGAAGGTGCTGGTGTGGTAGTAGAAGTCGGTGTGGGTGTGAACAGCGTCAAGGCCGGGGATCACGTGATCCCACTTTATACACCGGAATGCCGGCAGTGTGAGTACTGTCTCAGCGGCAAGACCAATCTTTGTCAGGCTATCCGGGTTACGCAGGGACAAGGGTTAATGCCTGATGGCACCAGCCGTTTCTCTGTAAACGGCAAGACCCTCTATCACTATATGGGTACATCGACGTTCGCCAACTACACGGTGCTACCGGAGATAGCCGTGGCCAAGATTCGTAGTGATGCACCATTTGATAAAGTTTGTTACATCGGGTGCGGCGTAACCACGGGTATCGGGGCAGTGATCAATACTGCCAAAGTTGAACCGGGCGCTAACGTTGTCGTGTTTGGGCTTGGGGGCATAGGTTTGAATGTTATCCAGGGCGCACGCATGGTCGGCGCCAATATGATTGTCGGTGTTGACACAAATCCGAAAAAACGTGTGCTCGCCGAAAAGTTCGGTATGACCCATTTCGTCAACCCGAAGGAAGTAGAGGGTGATCTGGTCGCGCATATTGTTGATGTCACTAAGGGAGGTGCGGATTACAGTTTTGAGTGTATTGGCAATGTTGAAACCATGCGGCAGGCTTTGGAGTGCTGTCATAAGGGTTGGGGAGAAAGTGTGATCATCGGCGTTGCCGGTGCCGGCCAGGAGATCAGTACGCGCCCCTTCCAGCTGGTTACCGGCCGCGTATGGCGCGGAACCGCATTCGGTGGCGCCCGCGGCCGTACCGAGGTACCACGGATTGTCGACTGGTATATGGATGGCAAGATCAATATCGATGACCTGATTACCCACACAATGCCATTACAAGAGATCAACAACGCGTTTCATCTGATGGAGGAAGGCGAATCCATCCGCAGTGTAGTGCTGTATTGACAGTTAGGGTTAGGGATGGCGCTGGTTGAACTTTTTTGAATAGGGTGTTCTTATTAGATTGGGCTCACACAGATCGTCAAAGGAAGCGATGGATCACCAGAGAAGACGGTTGCTCGTAGGTTCGGTACTGGGCTTTGCGGCAGTCCTACCTGGAATCGGGTCAGCCGCGGCGGAACTTACTCTAACCCCCAGACAAACGCGGGGCCCGTTCTATCCGACTCGTATTCCGCTGGATTCTGATAATGACCTTGTAATCGTCAACGGCAAGGCGGGTGAGGCAAAAGGCGAGATCGCCAATGTTGTCGGCCAAGTTTTGGATGAACGCGGGAAGGCGATCGACGGTGCCCGAATAGAAATCTGGCAGTGCGACGCCAATGGCCGTTATCATCATCCATGGGATACCCGAGATGCCCCGTTGGACCTCAATTTTCAGGGCTACGGTGAGTTCACCACCGGTGCCGACGGCGCCTACCGATTTCGCACCATCAAACCAGTTCCCTACCCAGGCCGTGCACCACATATCCATTTCGCGGTAAGCGTACCGGGCACACAGCCACTGGTGACCCAGATGTACGTAGCTGGCGCGCCCGAGAACAAGCGAGACTGGATACTGAACAGCATCCGTGATGTGCGCGCTCGCCAAAGTCTCATCGTCAGTTTCAAACGACACGCCAATTTTCCGGGCGAGCTCATGGGAAACTTCGATATCGTGTTGGCTGCCGATGGACGACTTAGTGAAGCGTAGGATGGCGAAAGCCGAGCTACTTAATTGTCCGCCTAACCCTGCAGACAACACGCGATCAATCCGTCTTCGCATTTGACGACGGCGCTGCCTGCCCGCGTGGGGATAGCGGCATTCAGGTGCCCCCGCGGGCACGGGCCGCCCATCAAGCAGGCTTCGCGGCTGGTTAAACCATTGCGCAATCGACTGGCTGGTCGGGACTTGCCCGAGTATGTATACCCCAATTGCGGGTCGCTGGTTGCCATTGGCAAGTGCAGCACTGTGGGCACGTTAATGAATCGGCTGTTCCGGGGCAGTGTGATGATAGAAGGAGTTGTCGGACGTCTTGGTGTATCTGTCTCTATACAAGAGTCACCAGGTAGCACTCTTTGAATAGTATCGGGGTTCCCTGCTAACTCTCGAAAAATGCTTCGTCGGCGTGTTTACCAAGCCTCAACGTAACAATAGGTGTCGGACAATACCCGCTCACTAAGCCCTGGGCTTCAGCGAGGTTTTACTGCGGCCCGCGTATCTGACCAGTACTGGCTCGTACCGCTTGAGGGGTGGTTAGCAAACCAGTCGACTGGTAACGTCAAACGTGATAAGCGGTAAGAAGCATTGTACCCATAACGGCAGGTAAGGTTTATGAGGAAAATCTCTGTAAAACGCGCCGCGATACAGGCTGCGAAAAAACTCATCTATCCGAGTAAGCTCTTGCAGCTCTCACGGCTTGCGACAAAGAACAAGCACTCCGGCAGGGTTACCAACGACAAACAGCTAAAAGTCTATTCGCAAGTTTTATCAGCAGACTTCCTCCACTACGGCTATTTCGATGATCCCTCCATCGTTCCTGAAGCCTTAAGCTTGCATGACATTGAACAGGCTCAGTTACGGTATGCGCAGTTGCTTTTGGGGCAGATCTCTGACAAGGGTGCCCCCGTCCTCGACGTCGGCTGTGGGATGGGTGGATTGTTGAATCTTTTGCTTGAGAAAGGGTTCTCGCCCTTCGCGCTGACGCCGGATCGCGAGCAAGCTCAATACGTCAGGGAAAAGTACTCGACTGTCCCCATCATTGAGGGAAAGTTTGAGGATATGCCGGAAGACCGCTATCGGGATTTTTTCGGTACAATCATTACTTCCGAGTCCTTGCAGTATTTGGACTTAGACAAGGCGCCTCGACGGGTTGATCGGCTTCTAAAGACAGGGGGTCGCTGGATTGTCGGTGATTATTTTCGAATCACCGAAACACGCGAGAGAAAGTCCGGCCATGTATGGGAAAAGTTTCTAGAAAAACTGGAAGGGACAAGCTGCAAGCTTGTTTACCAGCAAGACATTACCAGGAACGTACTTCCAACGCTGGCTTATGTTGATATGTGGGGACGAAAGGCGGGGCTTCCTGCAGTCACGTTTTCGATCGAAAAGCTGCAAAAAAAACACCCTGCTGTTTACTTTTTGTTCGCGGAATTGATCGAAGATCTGAGGGTATATATAGCCGATCATTTAGATCTGGTCAGCCCGGAGATTTTTGCACGTGAGAAGAAATACATGCTGCTTATCTTGGAAAAGGTCGCCACAGCTGCGCGGCAGCCCTAGACTAACAGGTTTGACTGGCTGGCTAGTGGTCTCTAGTCTACTTAGCCCTATTCGGTTGCTACTGGGTCGCCCTGCTAACTCTCGCAAACTTGTTTCCTCGGGGCGTACCCTGAGATAAAGCTTCATTGACTCGTGGTCCATGGAGTTGTGGCCAACGAGAGACTGGTAGGGCGACTTGTCTTTGTGTTTTTCACAGCATTCGTCACAAAAACGTCCACACGCGCGAGCCGTTAGAGGCTGGAGATACACCGGTTTTCGTCCCCGACATGAACGCCGGTTGCCGCGCCCCTGCTCGCGAAGGTATGCTCTATTTCCTGCCCGGAATGCGTATTTCGCGACAACAACGCCTGGCGAGGAGCAACAATGAATTTCATACAAGCGCTAGAGCAAGAACTGGGTCTGAAGAACGCTAGCTACAAGTACAACCTCTCAAAGGATGAGCTGTTCCATGAGGCCATTACAAACGATCGCGGCCGCACGCACGTCGATGGGCCAGACACGGAACAAAAGGCTTACGCGACCGCGCTTGGTATAAAGGGTCCATTGGTGTTTTACACCGATCCAACGTGTACCGGTCGACCCGTGAATGACACGTTTGCAGTTGCCTGGCCCGAAGTAGAGGGCGATATCTGGTGGAAGGACAACCTCAAGCGATTTGATCCCGAAAAGTATCAAGGCCTGCTCAAACGAGTAGTCAATTATCTCAACGAGCGTGGATCCACGCTCTATGTGCAAGACGTTTACGCCGGTGCTGACGCGACCTATTCGGTGCCCTATCGTTTCGTGGGTGAGTACGCTACCCATGCCATGTTTGCGCGCAACATGTTCCCCAAGGAAGTTGATGGCATCGATGATGCTGAGCGCAAACGCTGGACAATGCTAAACGTACCATCATTCCGATGTGAACCCACTCTTGATGGTAGCCTCTCGGATCGCGCCGTAATTATCGATTTTCGTAACCAAATCTGCCTCGTCGCGGGCCGGGCTGATTACTGCGGTGTTGTGAAGAAGACCATCTTTACGGTAATGAACTTTCTGTTGCCAAACCTAGGTTTCCTGTCCATGCATTGTTCAGGCAATATCGGTGCGAATGGTGACACCGCTATTCTTTTCGGGCTATCGGGTACCGGCAAGACCACACTTTCTGCGGATCCCGCGCGTAGATTGATCGGCGACGATGAGCATGGCTGGACCGGGCTCGGGGTGTCGAATCTTGAAGACGGCTGTTACGCTAAGCTGATTGATCTCGACAAAGAGGCGGAGCCGATTATTGCGGCGGCGCTGTCGATGGAGGGTACTCTTATCGAGAATGTGCCACCGCTAGTTGACAAGTCTCTGGCGCACACCGATCCCCAGGAACTCGACTTGGCCGACCGCTCGATCACTGAGAACACTCGTTTTTCATACCCGCTGACCTGCAATCCTAACGTTGCCGAGGGCGCGAAGGGTGGCCACCCTGAGACTATTGTTTTGCTGACCGCCGATGCATTTGGTGTATTGCCACCGGTGTCCGTTCTCCAGGGTAAGGATGTTATGTATCACTTCGTGCAGGGCTTTACGTCCAAGCTCGCTGGTACGGAGGTTGGCCTGAAGGAACCGGAGGCAGCTTTCAGCGCCTGCTTCGGCGCACCTTTCATGTCCCATCACCCATCTGTCTACGCAAATCTGTTGCACGAAAAGATGGAAAAGCAGAAAACGCGTTGCATTTTGCTTAACACTGGGTGGCACGGTGGTCCGGCTGGTAAGGCGCCGCGCATTTCAATCGGCGATACACGCACGCTTCTAAACGCGGCGCTAAATGGCGATTTGCACGCGGACGACATGGAGTATGATGTCCATCCGGTGTTTAATCTGCGAATGCCACGACACTGTCCTGGGGTGGATTCCCACATTCTGAATCCGCGCCGGTCGTGGACCGACAAGACTGATTACGACGCCGCTGCCGCCAAACTCAGTCACATGTTTCGGGCAAACTTCGAAAAGAACGGTTTCTCCCGCTTCGGCATCGATGCCGTGATATAGCAAACCGTGCCGCGTGGCGACCGCAGCTCGCCCACTCGGCGGCCCTAAGTGCCGCCTGGTGTCATCAAAATGACGCCGGCCGACTTTCGATACTGAAATTGTTATACATGTCGAGCGGCCACATGACGCCGCTTGGCGGCCGCCGGCGTTGGCGGCTATGGACTGGAGAATGCACCCGTATCCTTGGACGGATGGGCCGGCTGACCTCCGGTCGCACAACTCTCAGAATTGCTTTACTTTTTTTGTGATCCGGATTGGTTCGAGTCCGCCTTAGTCCCTGCTGGTATGTTTGCAATCCGGCTTGCGCCAAGCTGGCGCGGTTTTTGCTGCTATGGAGCGTCACGGGTCAGCCGGACCAGCCTGCACCACCGCGGTCCGATGATCCCCACGCAGTCTTCGCACTACAAGGCCGCAACTAGTTCATCCTTCTCGGAAGGGAGTCTGATCATGTTTTTCGTCGAGTGTGAGAAATCGATCCCGCTGGACGTCCGCAATGTGCTAGATACAGCCGCCGTGCTGCAGGTCACGGAGTTCAATTTGTTTCGAATCGCCTATCGCCACTGGCATGGATGCGACGCGTCCGAACGCTCAATTGAGCAGTTCTTTGTTCCTTATATGTTTCGTTCCATTGTTCCCTATTGGGTGCGCCAACTTTGTCGCCATGTGTTGCAGGCGGATGCCGCGGGCACTCTTGATCCGGCCAAATTTGGTATCACCCCACCCGCGGAAGAGGTCAGTTCTAACATGCCCTTCCTCAGTGCAGTGGTGGTCGCGGGAGCGGCCCTTGGTATGTTGGTAATCGCCGTGGGTCTTTGCCTACTCTATTGACCGGTTAAGAGACAGGTCTTACGGACTTGCTTGTCGACGGGCCTGCTCCAGTAATACTCACGACTTTCTCTACCGCGATTAGAATTCGCGGCGCCTAACGTAATGCAGCAGGTAACAGCGCGCTGGTGTGGTTATACGCGGTTGCTTAGTATGGCGGGCCATGGAATCGGACACGCCCACAAGCCCCGGCCCTTCATTAGCAACCTTGGTGCGCATATTCGTCCCGTTCGCGCTTGGTTACTTTCTTTCTTATTTGTATCGGGCTATCAATGCGGTCATTGCGCCGAATCTCACGGCTGATGTCGATCTCAATGCTGCTGATCTTGGTCTCCTGACCAGCACCTACTTTCTAACATTTGCATTTTTCCAGTTACCGCTCGGCGTCCTGCTAGACCGTTTCGGGCCACGTAGAACCGAGGCGGTGCTACTTCTGTTTGCAGCGACAGGGGCATTTGTATTTGCCAGTGCTCACTCGACGGCCGGTTTGATCGTTGGTCGTGCCCTCGTCGGCCTCGGCGTATCGGCCTGCCTGATGGCGGCGTTCAAGGCCTTTGTCTTATGGTTTCCTAGTAGGCGCTTACCACTCGTCAATGGGTTACAAATGGCAGCCGGCGGGCTAGGTGCGTTGGCCGCCACCACACCGGTAGAGGTCGCCCTGCAGGTGACCACCTGGCGCGGTGTGTTCATGGGGCTGGGCATTTGTACCTTGGTGGTTGCTGGGCTCATTTTCTTAATTGTCCCCGAACGCAGGCGCGAGGTGTCGGTTACGAGCTTTACCGAACAGATACGCGGTATTGGGCAAGTATTCACAAGTCCGGTTTTTTGGCGCATTGCGCCGTGGACGGTGATGGCGCAGGCCGCTTTCCTATCGATTCTGGGGCTATGGGTAGGCCCGTGGTTGCGTGACGTCGCGGGTCTCGAGCGCGGAACCATCGCCAACTATTTGGCATTTATTGCGATGGCGATGATCGCGGGCTTTGTCCTTATGGGTGCGGTGGCCGAACGGTTGAGTCGACGAGGTGTCCAACCGATGAGGGTTGCCGGCATAGGTATGGTGGTGTCCTTGTTGATGCAGGCGATACTCATGCTCGGATGGCGTAACATGGCGTTACCTACCTGGATGTTGTTCGGGTTTTTTGGTACTACGAGCATTATTCCGTACGCAGTGCTTTCACAAAGTTTTCCGGCTCCTCTTGTGGGGCGTGTTATTACTGGCCTCAACTTATTGGTGTTTACGACCGCATTCGCCTGTCAGTGGGGAATCGGTGTGCTCATAAACCTCTGGCCGACGACGTCAACCGGTGGTTACGCGCCGCCGGCTTATCAAGCCGCATTGGCAATGATGTTGGCACTGCAGGTGGCGGGGCTGATCTGGTATCTTGTGTCTGCTGGCCGAAGCTCGCTACGAAGGCCCTCAGATACAGCGTAGTTCGAGCAAGCAGAAACGGGCTGGATAGTGATGGTCTATAATACGGCGGGCTTATGACAGTGAACCAGAGAGTATCCGGATCATTTTTAATGCCACACTCGCAAAACTCCAGTCGGGCGCGCTTGTGTAAGCACGTGCGCTCTACGCACGCGTACTCGAAAGCGATTCAGCGCACACCGATGCGCTACATTTTCTCGGTCTGATCGCCCACCAAGCGGGCGAACAGGCGCAGGCCGCAGATCTGATCCGAAAGGCGAAGTTCCCTTGCCGCTGGTAGTTCCCTATATCCAATATGCGGTGCGTGTCATTATCTTTGCCGCCAATCGCATCAGACGACGGGCGGGGGTCGGCAGGGGTGCGGCGCCGGCTTCGATCGCGACAGTGGCGTGATGGCCTTCATCCTTACACATCTGTTCCAGAACCGCGCGACTCGCTTGATCTCGGGCAGGGAGCCGAGCTAGGTGTCCGTTTAGGTGAGCAACAACTTGGCGCTCAGTTTCGGCGACGAATCCAAGGCTCCACTTATCGCCGGCGAGACCAGCCAGCGCCCCGATCATGAGTGACCCTCCATACCAGATTGGATTTAGGCAGCTAGTGTGACTACCGAGCTCGTTAATCCGGGCCCCGGTCCATGCGAGGTGATCATTCTCTTCCGCCGCCGATTGGGCTAGTTTCTGGCGTACACCAGGCGTTTGGGCGGTCGCCGCCTGCCCACGGTACAGGGCCTGTGCACACACTTCACCAGCATGGTTGACCCGCATCAGACGTGCAGACAGTTGTCGCTCGGCGTCCACCAGATCCACAGCCGCGACACCTTGTGCAGGATTCTCGCGTTCTGCCCTTGGTGCGGGCGCGAACAGAGTCCGAAGGCCATCGTCAAACTGGGCAATAATCTGGTCAAGGCGAGAGAAAAGCTCGGCACTCATAGCAGGCAAGATGCAAACGGATAAAGCACGAGTATCGAGTTACAAGTGGCCAGTTGCAAGTACTTTTGCTGCCAGCGGGAGGTATAACGTGTTGAGCGGCAAAATACTTCTTACTTCCACGATGTTCATGGCTTACGTTTCCTCGTCATACTTCCCAGTTCCGACTCGCAGCTGCCGTTCGATTAGGACGACCGGATGAAGCACTTCGACGTTTAGGTCGATCTTGCGAATACCGTTCACCAGATGCAGGGCGCAACCTATATTGGACGTGACAAGAACTTCAGGCACTATTTGTTTGAGCGTTTCCAGTTTGCTGGCGCGCAATTCTTCGGCCATCTTAGTCTGTGTCAGAAAGTAAGTACCGGCCGCCCCACAGCAAAGGTTATTTTCTGGTAGCGCGCATAGCTGCACGGCGGGGATTTTTTCCAGTAGGTGATAGGGTGCACGCACTTTTGGTAAGACGTTCTTCAGCGTGCAGGGGTCGTGTACGGCGATACGTGCCGCCAGCGGAGCCAGTGATACTTCCTTGGGCCATTCGCGGTCGTCAAGGAAATGACTGATGTCTTGGGTCTTTGAGGCGAATACCTGCGCACGTGAATCGTCTTGTAGGTAATCGTTGTATTCTAAGAGCATGGCGCCGCAACCGCTGGCGATGCTGATGATGGCGTCGAGTCGGCCGGTATCAAACGCTGCAATATTTTGCTGCATCAACGCGGTTGCCTTGGTTAATTCACCGCTGTGCTGGTGTAGCGCACCGCAGCACGTTTGGTGTGGTGGTATATGTACGTCGTAGCCAAGCGCATTCAATACACGAATCGCCGCCATCAGCGTTTGCCCATCAGCGATGCTGGTAACACAACCGATGAACAGGCCGACATCACCGCGTTTTGGTGCTCGTCCTGGGTAGACGGAGCGCCATCTAGTTTGTGCTGGGAGCGGCGGCAGTTTGGCATCCCATTGTGACAACCCCAGGAGCGCCAGCAACCGCGTCTTGCGCAGGGACCACTGCAGGCCGCTACGTTGATAGAATCGCATAACGCTGGCAAGCTTGCGAAGCCGCTGTGGTCGCGCCATCAATTTATCCATGGCTATCTCGCGTATGAGGCGTTGTGTTAGCGGGCGTGTCCGACGCGCTTCGATGAGCGCGCGACCGTAATCGATGAGTCGACCATAGTTGACCTTGGCCGGACACACTGTCTCGCAGTTGCGGCAGGTGAGGCACAGGGCAAGGTGTGACTCAAGGCGTTCGGTCAGGGCTAGGTTGCCAGCGGCCATTGCATGCATCAGCGCAATACGGCCGCGCGGCGACTCGTTTTCGGTTCGCGTTTTCCGATAAGTCGGACAATGAGGCAAACAAAGGCCGCAGGTCACACAACGACCGGCCTCATCCCTAATGGCAGATTCCAGGTCGGTGACAGTCAAATCGGTGAACTAGGTATAACCAAGGATAAGATGCGCGGGCTGGCGCGATGCACTATCATCCCTGTATCTTGCTACTTGACTCCAATTAATTGCAACTGTGTCGGAATTCACACCCTATTATCGTCGTCATGTGTTTTTCTGCGTCAATCATCGCGAGGACGGCGGGGTATGTTGCGCGAAAAGCGGTTCCCAGCAAATGCGCGACTATGCCAAGGCCAGAATCAAGTCATTAGGTCTTTCCGGTGCGGGTGAGATTCGGGTCAACATGTCGGGCTGCTTGGACCGATGCGAGGAGGGCCCGACCATCGTCGTGTACCCCGAAGGGATCTGGTATACATACGTAGACCAAGACGACATCGACGAAATCATTCAAGAACACCTGGTGCACGGACGCATCGTTGAGCGCTTGCGCATATAGTCGACGGTTGCCGTCAAATGTCACGGGCTTGCCACTATATGGCACGGGGTGACGCGTGACGGCGCGTAGGCGCACCCGGTGGTGACCTCGAGCAGCAGCCGAACGGCGGCCGTATGTTGGAGATTGGGCTATGACCAGGGTGATTGAGGCGCGTACCCAACCAGGGATGTACCTGTCATCCTCGCCAAATGGTAGAATAAAATAACTAGATTTCAGATACTTAATGTGTAATAGGCCGTTCGTCAGAAAACTTCTCTGGGCCGCCTTGACAACGCGTCCAAATATTAGATAATTATGATATTAGTATTGTTTGTCGGATCACGAGAACTGGCGCGATCCTTGCTTGATATAGATAGCAGTATGAATTCTCGCTTTGTGCGCTTTAGCATGAGGCATGAAAGGCTCCTCCATCCTCCTAGTGGTGGTTCGGGCGTGGCTCTAAGGCCACGCCTTTTTTTTGCTCTGAATTTCAGACGCCACGTAGCGCCACGTAGCCCACGCACAACCGTATCCAGCCCCGTGAGGTTGTATCTTAGGCGCTGGTTTTGTACTATCCGCCGTCTTTCAGGATAACCAGCAAAGCCTTTGGAATGAAGACTTTCTCCGCCAAACCGGCAACCGTTAAGCAGGATTGGTGCGTTGTCGATGCTTCCGGCAAGGTCCTCGGTCGTTTGGCAACCGAGGTCGCACGACGGCTGCGCGGCAAACACAAGCCGGAATATACACCGCACGTAGACACCGGTGACTACGTGATCGTCGTCAATGCAGATAAGGTGCAGGTTACAGGCAGGAAAGCTGAAGCCAAGATCTACCATCGCTATTCAGGTTACCAAAGCGGTATGAAATCGATCTCCTTTCAGGAACTGCAGGATAGATTCCCTGAACGCGTTGTCGAAAGTGCAGTGAAAGGTATGCTGCCAAAGAATAAGTTAGGCCGGTCTATGTTCAAGAAACTCAAGGTGTACGCTGGACCAGAACACAAGCACCAGGCGCAAGCCCCTAAACCGTTCGAAGTCTGAGACGAGCTAACTCATAACCATGGCAACCGCTACAAACGCAAACTATGGAACCGGTCGGCGCAAGACGGCAACCGCACGAATCTATCTGAAGCCGGGCAAGGGCAACATTACGGTCAACAATCGATCGCTGAACGAATATTTCGGGCGTGAAACAGCGCGCATGATCGTGCGACAACCGCTGGCGACGGTAGACATGGAAGAGAAATTCGATGTCACCGTCAATGTCTGTGGGGGCGGTCCCAACGGGCAGGCGGGCGCGATTCGTCACGGCATCACCCGCGCACTTATCGATTACGATGAAGGATTGCGTTCGCGTTTGCGCACTGCCGGGTTCGTTACTCGCGATGCACGCGCAGTAGAACGCAAGAAGTACGGTCTCCACAAGGCCCGCAAGCGGCCGCAGTACTCAAAACGCTAGTTGCCGAGTTTTCTGGGGGATCGTCTAGTGGTAGGACAGCGGACTCTGACTCCGTCAACCGAGGTTCGAATCCTCGTCCCCCAGCCAATTTAATCAGTCAGTTACAAAGCTAGTTCTGTTTCACTTCTCCGGTTGTGCCGAGATTGTGCCGTAGTTATCCACAACCCTCGGCACGGCCAGCTTCTCCACGTACTCGCGCAGGTGCTCCGGCGATACGAGTGTGCCACCGGCTGTGACGAAAACGCGACTACACGTGTAACATAGTTACCCTTCTAGCAGCGGGACTAAGAAATCTTCTCCATGGCCACCGAGCCTCTAGAGCGCAAGCTCGCCGCCATTCTCTATGCCGACGTCGCCGGCTTTAGTCGGCTGACCGGGGAGGATGAGGAGAGGACGCATCGCGCCTTAAGCGCCTACCTCGACATCCTCACTACCTCAATCGAAAAACACAACGGCAAGGTGCTGCACTACGCCGGCGATGCGGTGCTAGCGGAGTTCGCTAGTGTGGTAAACGCCCCAACGTGTGCGGTCGACATCCAGCATGATCTAAAGGGCCGTAACGAAGACCTGCCAGACGACCGCAAAGTCCAGTTTCGCATCGGCATCAATCTCGGTGATGTCATCGTCGATCGCAACGAGATCTACGGCGTAGTCGGCGAAGGATGTGGGCGCAGACCGCGGGGCAAGTGATTCTGGATACTTTCGCCGAAACGAGAGTATCTTGTCTGCTGGGACGAGACCTAGGTAGCTAATTTACCCTCACTTTACCGATCAAAACCCGCAGCGACTGTCGCTACCACCGGCAACTACACACCGATTCAGGGCAGTAAGCCAGCTTGACCCTTGCGGTGACAGCGCCATACTCAATATGATGAATCGAAAGTCTGGTGCGATCGGAAAACACCAGAAGAGCTGATCTCGGCCCCCACTAATCTGGAAACCGGTAGTTAAGGATTTACTCGCCTCACCAGCGTCCACCTTAATTAAGCATGCTCAAACTCAAGAATCTGCTGGTCGCTTTATTGCTGATAACAGGGGCCGTATATGGTGGTCTGAAGGGCTATATCCACTATAAGTTCAAGAATGCTGTTGACGATATAGTTGCAATAGCAAAGCCGTTTGCAAGGATCGATTACGGTGGCCTTGGCTCGTCATTCGACGGCACCCTGACAGTGGAAGACATCGCGATCTCGCCTTGGGCATTCGACGATGAGGTTCAAATGCAGGTGGTTGAGATCCAGGGTCCCGGGCTGGGGTTTCTGCTGAGCGGGGCAAAGCAGTTCGAACGGGGCGAGATGCCCGAGAAGATGCGATTTGCAATGAAGGGTGTGCGGCTGGATGTGGATGGTGAGTTGTTGGGCGCACTACGGGATGCGCAGAGCTCCGACTGGGCACTGATGATGGGCATTCAGGACTCGAGCGCGTGCGGCTTGGAACAGATCTTTGGCCCATGGAACATGCGAGAGCTGGGCTACGACGGTTTGGTGGTCGATGTTGGTGCGGACTTTAACTTTAACAAAGCCATCAACGAGCTACGCATGGCGCTGGACTACTCGGCCCGCGGTATAGAGTCGACAAGCGTGAACATGACGCTCAGCGGGATGAAACCATTAGCGGCGATACGTACGCGGGTGCAGCCGCAGCTAGATGATTTCATGGTGAAATACAGCATGGAGCCGTCTTACGCGAGTAAGGCGATCGAGTACTGTGCCGAGGCGAACAAAAAGACGGTCGATGAGTTCATTCAGTGGATGGTGAGCGAGGACAATGAATATTATACTCATACCCTCGGTATCGTCCCGGGTCCAGGGATTCGCGGTGCGCTTGAGCGCTTTCTAAAGAACCCCGACGAGATTCATATAAGTGCCCAGCCGCCGACCGCTTTAGACCCCAGTGGACTGCAGTTTTACACACCGGAGGACATCATAGAGCTGTTGGGTCTGCAGGTATTCGTCAATAACGAACCGGTACAAGACCTGAGCTTCCAGGTGGCTGATACGTCGCGCTTTAAGCGGAAGCGAAAGCCTATGACGAAATCGTTGGAATCAGCCAAGGCCACTACCCGTATGCCAGGTGATGTGCGGCGATCCGCGGTAACGCCAGCCCGAGCCAAGACATCATCGACGCAAGGTACCGAAAGCTACCGTCGCGTGAAAACGCGGGCGCTAAGGGATTATGTCGGCAAGCGTGTACGCCTGCATACTACCAGCGGCATGCGACGCGACGGCTGGCTTACGGAAATACGTAATGGGCAGGCCGTCATCGTACCGGACAAGTATGGCGGGGGTGTGTCGATCCACGTGCCGCTGTCGCGCATCAACAAAGCGGAAGTCTTTGTGGCCGGTGAATCCTAATAGTATCTGCACTTAGGCGCAGCGCTCCAGCTGCGGAGAGCGCTGCCACTCACCTCGCATCTGAGCATCTGGTCTAGCCTGTGGGTTCAATGGATCGACGCAACACATTGGCTAAATCGTTCGGCCGGTGTTCGGAATTTTAGCGTTTTTCTTGGTCGTTCGTTAAGACTTCGAGCAACGGCGTTCGTCGATGATTATTCACGAGCCTGTATCGGCCAGCTCGTCGACACATCAATTTTGGGCTTACGGCTGGTGCGTTATCTGGAGGAACTCGCGCTAACGCGGCCGCTGCCAAAATCCATTATCATGGACAATGGCCCCGAACTGACCAGTAAAGCTATGCTCTTCTGGCGCCAACGAACCGGGGCGACGCTCAACTTTATTCAGCCTGGTAAACCGACGCAGAATGCATTCGTTGAAAGCTTCAACGCACGTTTCCGTGATGGCTGTCTAAACCAACACTGGTTTAAAGATCTGGCCGATGCCAGACAGACCATTCGTGACTGGCGCCGACACTACAACCACGTTCGACCACACAGCTCATTGGGCTATCAAGCGCCGGCCGTGTTTGAAATGCAGGTAGCCTGATACTATGAATTTGTCTCTCTCACATTGGCAACCCTTCAGGGGGAAGATCAAATCGGCAAGCGCTCTTTGATAGGTTCGCATGTTGCTTTGCCAGATACGACCTTGTCTGACGCCAACTTTCGGTCCGAATGTCTGTCAAAGCAAAAACCACCAACCAATGGCAGGGGGAAACATGGACATCTACGATACGACGCAAGAGTCACGACTACTTATACCTGCATTAGGGGGATTTTATCGAGTAGTTTCAGACCTGGCGTATCCCCCGATTCGATTCGTGGCAGACGCGATGCTCATTCCGCATGTATGGATGAAGATCTTCGGCGGCGCATTAGCGGGCACAGCCCAGGCAGTGCTCTCTCACCGTGCGCTAGATGCCACGTTTCGCCACGCGATGCGGGTGACATGAACGAAGGTGCGAATAAAAGGCCGGTGACAGCCGAGCCGGCCGCGTGCTCGGCTGTTGACGTATCGGCAACCCAGCCTGTCTCCGGCGGCTGGCCCGGGACGCGCATACCGTGGGTGCGAATCGCCGTCGGCATGGCAATCGTCGGTGTGCTGGTGGCAGCGTATGTACTCTTGTCTAAGACCGGGGCCCTGGACACGCTCATGGATGGTGCGGCGTTGCGTGCACGCATTGTTGAGCTCGGTGTGCTCGGGCCACTGGCAGTCATCGGGTTGATGATCGGGGCGATTGTGTTGAGCCCGATCCCGAGCGCGCCGATTGCGCTGGCCGCCGGTGCCGCCTATGGCCATACCTGGGGAACCGTCTATGTCCTGATAGGCGCCGAAGCAGGGGCCTTGATTGCCTTCGCCATTGCGCGCCTGTTGGGGTGTGACATCATGCAGAAGTTCTGCAGACAGGATACATCACTTCGGTTGCTGGGCTCGCAGAATGCATTGATGGCAATCGTCTTCATCAGCCGGCTGCTTCCCTTTATCTCGTTCGACGTAGTGAGCTATGCGGCCGGCTTGACACCGTTATCCTTGTGGCGGTTCGTCGTGGCGACGCTGGCCGGGATCATACCGGCGAGCTTTCTGTTAGCCCACTTCGGGGCCGAGATGGTATCAGCGGACACGCGACGCATCGCCATCAGCGTGCTGGCCCTCGGCGCGCTGACATTGATACCGATCGCAGTTAAAGTCGTAATGAACAGGCGGCGCAAACAGTCTACAAAGCGCACGGGTATTTAGGACGTTAAGATGGATCTGCGCCGGTCACTTACCGGATCGCTACCACACCTCTCGATACCGCTTCCGCCCTACAGCCCCGGGAGTTCATAGACCGTAACCGGCGTCTCGTGCCCTCGAATAGCGACTTCACCAATTTTCTTAAACTCAAAGCTGTCACCGGCCAACTCAGCCGTACGTTGCGACACTAAGACACGCGAGCCGTACTCTTTGTTTAGTTGTTCAAGTCTTGCGGCTAGGTTCACCGCATCGCCGTGCACTGTATAGCCCAGCCGATCGCCATCGCCCACCGTGCCACCGACAACCAAGCCCGTGTTGATGCCGATGCGGGTGTTTAACGCGATCCCATCGACGAAACGCCGGTTCTCCAATAGGAGCTGGACCGCCAATGCTGCCCGCACCGCATTGGCGGCATGGTCCGTGTCCTCTACTGGTAGGTTAAAGCTCGCCAGTATCGCATCGCCCTGGAACTGGGTGATAACGCCACCATGCTCGTGAATCGGCTGGGCGGCCACCGCAAAATATTGGTTGAGCATCGCGATCACTTGTTCCGGATGTAGCTCCTCAGAAATGGCGGTAAAACGCTCAATATCCGTGAACAGAATGGTGGCTTCACGCACCTGCGGGCGCACGACTCCCCGATCCCGAAGGACAGCGGTCGCAACGCTCTCGGATACGAACTTACCCAACGTCTCCCGAACGAACGCCCGGTCTGCCAAGCCCTCGGCCATGACGTTAAAGCCAACGGTAAGCCTACCGATTTCGTCATCTGAGACCACCGGCGCCCTGATTTTCAGATCGCCTTGGCCGACCTGTTGCATCGAGGCTAAGAGCCTGTTCACGGGGCGCGTGAGGTTACGGGTGATAAAAACAATGGCGGTACCAGTGAGGAACAGCGCGCCAAGCATATCGATCTGCAGGATTTGCGTGATTTCCAGACCCTGAAGTCGCCGAAAGTCTTCGAAAAAATAGGTTCTAAAGAAAAACAACGACAAGGGCACCACCGAAACGGCAACAAACGCCACGATCAGTTTGTACAGCACGCGACCCGCGCCCGGCTTGATCACGAGACCGTGCCGGCGAAAGATCTCATCCCTGAGTCGTGCGGTGTAATCGCCAATAACAAAGTAAACGTACAGACTCATGAGCGCGCCAAGGATCGCGATTAGAACCGCTGGGTAGATCAGCAGCTGTAGAAGATTCGGTACGTTACGCAGGTGCCACACATGGTGGAAAAAATACTGGGGATACATGTGCAGCAACATCAAGAGGAAGCCCCATCCCGCCGATAGGATTGGAAGCCTGCGTAGACGATATTGCGCCGGTTCGAAATCGGCCTCGCCGCTAAGGTATCGGGTGATCGGTGCAAAAAGGAAGCGCGCACCAATCAGATTCAATACGACGAGGACCAACGCGACTCCGAGGACCATACCGGGAAAGTGCTCTAGATGACCGGCGATCGACATGGATACCGTGGAGAGTATCAGTACCACCACGGCCACGCTCAACATAGAAAGGTAATATCGACGGGCCATTGAAAATTCCGAAAGATCACAGTGCCGCTTCGTGCCGCAATCGCGACGCAGTTTTACTGCGCCATTTACCCCAAGACGCAGTAGCGTCTTGCGTTCAGTCGGACAGCAACCGCCTTCGTTCCTCGAACTCGTCCTTGTCGATTTCGCCGCGCGCGAAACGCTCTTTGAGGATATCGAGCGCGGTCTTCTCAGCCGGAGGGGGCACGGTACCCGTTGATCCGCTACCAAGCCAGCGGACCAGGAGCACAATCACGACAATGACCCCACCCCAAAAGAGAACCATCATGAGGGAACCGAAGATCATGTGTCCCCAGCCCCAGTCGCCCCACATATGGCGATAACCAGGGGTGGTCTGGGCGTGCGCCGCCGTGATGAGCGCCGCGGACAAGAGAACAAATGCGAATCTTATGCAATGTTTCATCGGTCTTGCTCCTCGAACTGAGCGGTGGTGGAGGCCCCGCGCGTGGACGGGTTGCGCCAAGCTGGCCCCCAACCATTAAAACCCAGGTTGACAGATCTTTCCAAAACCATTTGATCTGACTCAAGGTCGCCCCCAGGGTCTCACTTAACACAACTTTACCCCCAAGAAAAAAACCAGAAACCGAGGGCGCCTAGTATAGCGCTCCCCGTTCCTCTATAGGAATCGGATAAACTGGACGAAAATTCGGTGGTCCGCTTCATCGAGGATCTGATTGGGATTAGCGTTTTTCAAAACGGCAAGTTTTAAAATTACTAAATGAGATAGAATTTTATTATTGATACTAAAGTGAGGGCGTACATATGGGCCAGCTGGTCGACGGTAAATGGGAAGACGTTTGGTACGACACCAAGTCGACCAATGGGAAGTTTGTCCGACAGAGCGCCGCCTTCCGAAATTGGATAACCGCGAACGGAGAACCAGGACCCACCGGTGATGGTGGATTCAAAGCAGAGTGCGGTCGATACCACCTCTACGTGTCACTGGCCTGCCCTTGGGCGCATCGAACGTTGATCTTTCGTAAGCTCAAAGGGCTTGAGGAAGCGATTTCGTTATCTGTGGTCAACGCGTATATGGGTGCCGAGGGCTGGACATTCGAACCTGGGGACGCTGTGATCGCCGATAGTGTCAACAATGCTTCTCGCTTGCACAAAATCTACACCTTGGCGCAACCGCACTACACGGGCCGGGTGACCGTACCTGTTCTTTGGGACAAACAAAAGGAAACCATCGTTTCCAACGAATCTTCGGAGATCATCCGGATGTTTAATGCGGCATTCGACGACGTGGGTGCGTTTCCCGGTGACTACTACCCGGAGAAGCTAAGAGCCGACATCGATTCAGTAAATGACACGATCTATTCAACGGTGAATAACGGTGTTTACAAGGCCGGCTTTGCAACGACACAGGCGGCGTACGAAGACGCAGCCAACGCTCTGTTTGCGACGTTGGACATGTTGGAAGATCGTTTATCCAAGCAGCGATATCTCGTCGGCTCTCAACTCAGTGAAGCCGATTGGCGGCTCTTTACGACGTTAGTACGCTTTGATCCGGTATACGTGGGCCACTTTAAGTGCAATCGTCGCCGACTGATTGACTATCAAAACTTGTGGGAATACGTCTGTGATCTGTATCAGGTACCCGGTATCGCTGAAACGGTAAACCTTGACTATATCAAGAAACACTACTATCAAAGTCACACGTCGGTGAACCCGACCGGTATCATGCCAATCGGCCCTGAGATCGATTATTCGGTGCCGCACAGCCGTGCCCGATTTGACCAGAGCCAGGTGTCGCGCAGGTAGCCTCGCCTACGTAGTGCAGCGGTAGATTTTCATAGTATCTAACGATTTTTAGCTTGTGCCCTGGTCCGTCATGAAACACTACTTCATCTAGTCGTGAAGTATGTGGAACGCAAGCTTTATAGAAAACCACAGCGCAAGCAGCAAAAGCTGTTAACAACACCGCCTAGAAGATCTTCTTTGTCATGGGGACCATCTAGGGCCATGCAAGTACTGACAAGTCTAATCAGTATAGTCTTTGGCCTGTCCGCAAGCGGCTGACCGCCTGGGACTGCGAAGCGGAGACACATCGTTTAGCGGTTACGTGTGGCCGCTGATTCGTGAAGGTTGGAATGTGAAACCTTACGCCATTTCATACATTTGAACAAAACACTTCGACCCTTTTCTTCCCCCAAGTTGCCGAAACGGGGCGGTGGCCGTATAATTTATTTCAACGGGGGTGTCATGTCTTATTGGACAGCGGATGTGCTGAAAATCTCCAGACGCTCGCGCGCGATAGGTTGTACCAAAAGCAAGGATGATTAGAAACCTATGGAGAGCAAGAAGACAAAGTCCGCACGCAAGTCGCGAAGTAGGCCTGCCCGTAACAAGAACAACGCTGCTCCCAAGAGAAAATCAACGCAATCAGCATCTTACGAAGATCTCTCGGTTGTTGGCATAGGCGCTTCGGCAGGAGGACTGGAGGCGCTACGCTCGTTCATCCTTCATTTGCCGCCGCTCGACAACGTCGCCTGCGTCGTTGCCCAGCATCTTGATCCGAAACACCATAGTATCCTGGGAGAGCTCCTGGCACGGGATACTGATTTAGAGGTGGTAGAGGTAAGACACAACGATGGGATCAGACCGAAAGCAATTTTTGTCACGCCGTTTGACCGGCATATCACCATCGCTAATGGCCGGTTCAGGCTAATAAAACCAACTACATCTACCGGCCCCAAGCCATCTGTCGATTATTTCTTCACATCGCTGGCGCAAGAAAAGGGTGAAAAGGCGGTAGCCATCATTCTTTCGGGAACAGGCTCGGATGGGGCGCACGGGGTTCGTGCTGTCAAAGCGGCGGGTGGGATCACTATTGTGCAAGATCTGAAGACGGCAAAATACAATGGAATGCCACAATCTTCGATCGATACCGGGCTTGTGGATCTAATTCTCGCACCGGAGGAAATGGGACCGGCGTTGCCGTCCCTTATTGAGTTTCCTCGGGTGGCCAGAAAGGCCATTCCTGCCGACGACGCACGCTTCAATGTCCGGGCGATATTGTCCATGTTGCAGGAGCGGATAGGCTGCGATTTCTCAGAGTACAAATCAACTACCATTAATCGCCGGATTGAACGACGGATGGCCTTGCGCAAGATCACTTCGCTCAAGGATTACATTCGCTATCTACACACAACACCTCAAGAGTTGCATAGCCTACATAAGGACATCCTCATCGCTGTTACCAGCTTCTTCCGTGATCCGGAAGCGTTCGATGCACTGTCTAGATGCATTACCAAGATCGTCAAAGCCAAAAAACCAGGAGACACCATCAGGTTCTGGATAGCGGGATGTGCAACCGGAGAGGAGGCCTATTCGATCGCAATCCTGCTCGCACAAGCGTTACATGATCAGGGCAGTAATCGCAGTGTACAAATTTTTGCTACCGACCTTGATGATGAGGGTGTCGAAAGAGCACGCAAAGGAATCTATCCGGAGGCGATGGTCGTAAATATTGATGGCAGTATGCTTGATCGCTACTTCACATCACACGATCATACATTCCGGGTCAATAAGTCGATTCGAGAGATGCTCATCTTCGCAAAGCAGAATCTCGTTAGTGACCCGCCATTTTCAGGATTGGACCTCGTTGTCTGTCGCAACGTATTGATCTATTTCAGCTCACGTCTGCAGAACCGGTTGCTCTCCATGTTTCATTACGTGCTAAACGATGCTGGTTACCTGTTTCTTGGCAAATCAGAGTCGGTTGGTCAGCTCAGCAGCCTATTTTCGCAAGTGGATCGCAAATGGAAGATTTATAAGAGGAGGGAGACGTTCCGCCAGCAACACGTGGATTTTGGCATCGGACAGGCGGCGCGCTTCCGTCCCCCACCTTACCAGAAGCCGATAGCTCCAGGAAAAGAATTTCAGCTCCGGGACGTGACGAATCAGGCTATCGCGAACGCCTATGGGCCCAAGGCGGTAGTTATCGATGACCGGTTGGAGGTCGTCTTCGTACGTGGTGATGTGAGTCCCTATCTTCGACTGTCGGCTGGGGAAGCAGGTCTGAACATTTTGGACATGGTACGGACCGATGTCCGTATGGAATTGCGGACATTGATTCACAGAGCTGTTCGCGCACGAATCCCTGTACGTGGCACACAACATCAACTAACCGACGGTGACACGGACACGCTGTTCCGTATTCTCGTGACTTCGGTTTCGTCGACCGACGAAACAGAGCAGTTAATCCTTGTAGTATTCGAGGAACAAACCATTAAGGCCCCTGATTTACCCGCACCCGATAAGGAAAAACAAAGCCACCTCGATCCACACATACGGGCGCTCGAACAAGAACTCGCGACAACACGAGAGTATCTGCAGACGACAGTAGAAGAGTTAGAGACGGCGAACGAGGAGCTCCAATCCGCAAACGAAGAGCTGCAGTCGACCAATGAAGAACTGCACTCATCTAATGAAGAATTACAGACCGCCAATGAAGAATTACAGTCCACAAACGAAGAACTGGCCACGGTTAACCAAGAACTTCAGGTTAGATCGACCGAACTAATCAACGCACATACTGACATAGACAATATTATAAGTAGTGTCGGGTTTGCACTGATCGTTGTGGATCGACATTTGCGGGTGCAACGATTTACGCCAGACACAACGAAACTCTTTGCCCTTTCGGGGATATTTATAGGTGAACCACTGGCAAAACTAACATCTCAGGCTCATCTACCCGACCTTCATAAAGAGATAATGACGGTCATAGACCAAGCAGCGGTGTCTGAACAAGAAATCACTACAGAACACAATACCTATTGGTTGACGATTGCGCCGTATTACTCCTACGAGAAAATAGCGGTTGGAGCGATTCTGACGTTTTTCGATAGAACCGAACGGCAACGGGCGGAGCGAGCAGTGCGGGAGGCCCGGGAATATGCCGAGAACATTGTGGAGACGGTGCGTGCACCGCTGCTGGTCCTTGACGAAGACTTGCGGGTGATCTCGGTGAATCGGGCTTTCTATGAGACCTTCAAGGCCACGCCGGAAGAGACGGAGAACAAGTACGTCTACGACTTGGGTGACCAGCAGTGGGACATCCCCCGTCTCCGCCAGCTTCTGCAAGATATCCTCCCCAAGGAAGGACGGCTTGACGATTTCGAAGTCGAGCACGAGTTCCCGACCATTGGGCGTAAGACGGTGCTCCTGAACGCCCGACGGATATCTCATGAGGCTGAGGAGACCAACAAGATTCTCCTCACCATCGAGGATATCACCGAGCGCAAGCGGGTCGGGGAAGCGTTACAGGAGAACTATCAGCGCAGCCAGGCTGTCCTCGACACGGCCGTGGCCGGCATTATCACCATCGATGAACGAGGCGTCATCGAGTCCTTCAGCAAGTCCGCTGAAAGACTCTTTGGCTACCCGGCATCCGAGGTCATCGGCAAGAACGTGAACATGCTCATGCCGTCACCCTACCGTGACGAGCATGACGAGTATTTGCGCCACTATCGGGATACCGGTGAGAAAAAGATCATTGGTATCGGCCGAGAAGTGACGGCCCAGCGCAAGGGTGGCGACACCTTCCCAATCGATCTTGCCATCAGCGAGGTGCGCCTCCCCGGAAAGCGGCTGTTTACGGGTTTTGTTAACGACATCACCGAGCGCAAGCGGGCCGAGGCGGCGTTGCGAAGAAGCCAGGCGATGCTGGTGGAAGCGCAGCGGATCGCCCACGTCGGCAGTTGGGAGTGGGATCTCGTGCAACACAAGTTGTACTGGTCGGATGAGCAGTACCGTATTTTCGGTTGTGAGCGCGAAAAGTTTACGCCGTCCCTCAAATCGTTCCTTAAGCGGGTCCATCCAGATGACCGGGAATCCGTCAGCGAACGCTTTAGCGCGGCGACCTCGCAGGACAAGCCCTATACCGTCGATTATCGAATCGTTTTGCCCGATGGGGCGATACGATTTCTCCATGCCACCGCCCAGTTGGAGCACGATGCCGATGGTCAACCCGTGCGCTTGATAGGCACCGATCAAGACATCACCGAGTCTCACGAGCTCTCTCAGCAACTCACCCACCAAGCGAGCCACGACGCCTTGACGGGCTTGATCAATCGACGAGAGTTCGAACAGCGTCTGGAGCGGGTACTGCGGACGGCGAGGGCCGAGGGCGCGGAGCACGCCTTGTGTTACTTAGACCTGGACCAGTTCAAGGTCATCAACGACACCTGTGGTCACGTGGCCGGCGACGAGCTTTTGCGTCAACTTGGGGTATTGTTAACTGAACGGGTCAGAAAACGGGATACCTTGGCCCGCCTGGGGGGTGATGAGTTCGGCGTGTTGCTGGAGCGCTGTTCGCTCGGGCAGGCCAGACGGGTGAGCAACGCCCTGCGCAAGGTGATTGAGGGCTTCCGGTTTTTGTGGGAGAAGAAGACCTTCAGGGTCGGGGTCAGTATTGGTGTGGTCCTCATCACGAAAGACTCCGAGACTACAACAAACATACTAAAAGAGGCAGATTCCGCCTGCTATGCGGCCAAAGACGAAGGGCGCAACCGCGTTCACGTCTACCGCGCCGACGATGCGGAACTGGCGAAGCGACAGGGCGAGATGCAGTGGGTAGCCCGGATTCAACGGGGCCTGGAGGAAGAACGGTTCCATCTGGATGTCCAGCCCATCACCCCGGTAAACGGTACCGCCGATGGCGGGTACTACGAGCTGCTCCTCCGAATGAAGGATGAGGAGGGGCAGGTAGTGCCACCAGGTGTGTTCCTCGCGGTAGCCGAGCGTTACAACCTGTCTACCAAGCTGGACCACTGGGTCATCGCCACTGCCTTTGAGTGGCTCACCCAGCATTCGCAGCAACTGGAACGCTTGTTCCTGTGCTCTATCAACCTATCTGGCCACTCGCTGGGCGATGAGAAGTTTCTGGAGTTCGTCAATCGGCAGTTCAATGAGACGAAGCTACCGCCGCAGAAGATCTGCTTCGAGGTCACCGAGACGGCAGCGATTGCCGATCTGGCCAGTGCTGCCCGCTTTATCAAAGTGCTCAAGCAGCGAGGCTGCCGGTTTGCCCTCGACGATTTCGGCAGTGGTCTGTCCTCGTTTGCTTATCTTAAGAACCTGCCAGTGGATTTCCTAAAGATCGATGGGGTATTTGTGAAGGACATCATTGGGGACCCCATCGCCCTGGCAATGGTCAATTCCATCAACGATATCGGTCATGTGATGGGCAAACAAACGATTGCTGAGTTCGTAGAAAACGACGCCATACTAAAACGGCTGCAAGAGGTTGGCGTCGATTACGCCCAGGGGAATTACATTGGTCGGCCAAGGCCGCTTGGGGAAGTGCTATAGTGCTGCCCTACTATCTGTCGGCGCACACAATCCGCCGTCGCAAGTAAGGCAAGTAGCACGTTGTCAGGATCGGGGCCCGCAGAAACCTGTTTTCTTTAGGGTGGCCGACGCCTCATCGATGTCCGGCTTTATCCATGCAATCCCGTAATGCTGTATGCAGTTCGCTAACGAGCCGTAGCATCGCCCTTTCTTCAATACGGGTCGACTAGGTGCTATACCCTATTAGTAGCAGCAGTTAGTTATCGCAGTTTGTTATTAGTTAGTGAGTGGCGCGGTGTCCGCAGCCGAGGGGGTTGCCTGCGGCAACAAACCACTCTAGACATCCTCGTTTCAGGGCGTAGCCTACGCCAGCGGCCAACGAGGGCCCAGCTGCAACATGCAAGGGACGTGCGGAATCCTCGAAACCACCTCTTTATCGACTAGCGCATACCGGTACTTATGAATAAACGGACGATCCTTCTCGTAGATGACGAAGAAAACATCCTCCGCTCGCTCGAGCGCCTGTTGCGTCGGGATGGTTATCGCATATTAAAGGCGACTAGCGGCCAGGCAGGCCTGGAAGTGCTGAAGCAAAACCCTGTCGGCGTCATTATCTCAGATCAACGCATGCCGGGAATGACGGGGGTCGAATTCCTAAGCAAGGTGAAGGATCTCTATCCGCACACCGTGCGCATTGCCTTGAGCGGCTATACCGAACTCAAGTCGGTGACGGACGCCATCAATAAGGGTGCGATATATAAGTTTCTGACAAAGCCCTGGGACGATGACCTGCTTCGGGCAAACGTTCAGGAGGCGTTCGAGCATTTCGAGCTAGCACATGAAAATGAGCGCTTGGCTAAGGAACTGCAAAACGCCAACGAACAGATTGCCCGTATGAGACAGAAGTGAGAAACACGCACGACACAAGAGCGCCAATCGGCATGTATCGACCGGCAAGCGTTTTGGGATGGCCGGCACCATGCTTGCCGCGCTCGTCGTCAATTGCAGGACAAGTCTGGACCACGGAACAAAGGACCAGACAGTCGGATAGGGGAGGCGGTGATGGTGCACACCATCCTCTTGGTTGAGGACGAGTGGATGTACCGCAACGCCGTCAAGCGGGCGCTCAAAGATGGGGGACACCGCTTCTTAGAGGCAGACGGTGGTCGAACGGCGCTGGAGTTGGTGGGGTCTAATGCGGTGGACCTCATTTTGCTGGATCTGGTGATGCCCGACATGGACGGCTTCGCGTTTCTGAAGGAATTCCGCCTCAACGCAGACTGGCAGAGGATTCCAGTGTGTGTGATGACTGCCTGGGCAGACGGTGTCAAGCGGCGCAAAGCGATTGACTTGGGGGCGGATGACTTCGTCGGCAAACCCGTGGACAACATAGAGTTGGAGACCCGCATCAAGTCGCTGCTGCGGCTCAGCCAGTACCAACAGCAATTGAGCGATTTGAACGCCGAGCTGGAGGCGCAGGTCAAGCAACGCACGAGTTATTTAGAAGCGGCGTTGGAAGAACTGGAGCAGGCCTGGGAGCAAAGCACGCGCGATGCGCTAACAGGGGTCTTTAACCGGCGGTTTATGTGGGAATGGTTACTGCCACAACTGCGACAGGCCGCCCGCGAGCAGATACCGCTTGCCTGCTTGATGATGGATGTCGACGGTTTCAAGCACATAAACGACTCCTACGGACATGGCGTGGGGGACGAGATTCTAAACGGCTTCACTCGGATTGCCGCCAAGTGTGTTCGTGGGTCCGATATCATTGTCCGTTATGGCGGTGACGAATTCGTGGCCCTGTTACCGAAATGTAACCTAGAAGGAGGCCGAGCAGTTGCGGAACGAGTTCGCCAGGACGTGATGTCCTCGCAGCTGTCATCGCTGAAGATCGGGGATGTCACCTGCAGCATTGGCGTAGCCTTATATGACCCAGAAGACCCGCTGACGGGGACGGAGTTGCTTAAACACGCCGATAGAGCACTCTATGACGCCAAGGACGCGGGACGCAATTGCGTCGCGGTACTTGAAAGACCGATTCGTGATGACAAGTAAGGCTCAACAAGCCGGGTTTGATAATGATTGGGCCTGATCTTATGGACCAGACGCAAGACACAGAGCTGCACCGTGCTTATGACCTGTACCGCATCGGCCAGGCTATCGCACGGCAGGACAAAGGTGAGGTGCAGCGGAAGATCCTCGAGCACATCGTGTCCGGATTCGGGGCCTCTTCCAGCTGTATTGCGTTGGTCGAAAAGGGCAAAGATCGCCTGCATATCGTTATGGGTGTTGGCCATCCAGCTAATTTTATCGGCAGTACCGTCAAGCTAGGTGAAGGGATAATGGGATGGGTAGCGCAAGAAGGGAGCCCGCTGCTGCTAAATGGCGATGTCGTCAATGACATCCGGTTCGGTAATCTGGTGCAGAAGTCAAGAAGACCTCGCTCGGCCATGTGCTGGCCGCTAAAAGTGGAACAGAACGTCATCGGAGTGCTAAGCATCAATCGCGACACGAATATTCCTCCATTTACGGAAGAAGATCTCGAACAGGGCGGCATGATGATAAATATCATCAGTGTGGTTATTGACAACATACGGCTTCACGCCGAGCGACAGAGCCAAATGGAGGCGCTCGAGACCGCCAATGCACGCCTGGAGAAAATCAACAAGAAGCTACAGGATGTTCAGCAGCAGGTGCTGCATGCAGATAAGATGGCATCGATCGGCCAGTTGGCGGCTGGTGTGGCACACGAGATCAATAATCCAGTGGGTTACATCAACTCTAACGTCGGGACACTGCGGAAATATGTCCTCGATCTGTTCCGGCTACTGGATGCTTATGAACAGATTGAATCGGAGGTCTCGGAGCCGCTACTCGATGGCATCCGTGCATTGAAGGAAGAGCTCGAATTGGCCTACCTGAAGGGAGACACGCACGAGTTGATCAACGAAACTCAAGAAGGCATTACGCGGGTCAAACAGATCGTCCAGGATCTGAAAGATTTTTCGCATGTTGGTGAGGCCGAGTGGCAATGGGCCGACCTGCATACGGGAGTTGATAGCACACTCAACATCGTTCACAACGAGCTGAAGTACAAAGCCGAAGTCATCAAGGAATATGGCGACCTACCGGCCGTCGAGTGCATCGCGTCGCAGCTGAATCAAGTGTTCATGAACATCCTGGTCAATGCCGCACACGCTATCGAGGATCACGGCACTATCACCATACGTACCGGTACTGACGGCAAGGGTTGGGTGTACGTGGCGATCAGGGATACGGGGAAGGGAATTTCACTGGAGCACAAGAAGCGAATCTTCGATCCTTTGTTTACGACCAAGTCCGTTGGCGAAGGTACCGGCCTTGGCCTATCGCTGTCCTATAGCATCGTAAGCAAGCATGGCGGTCACATCGAGGTAGATTCTCAGCTCGGCCAAGGCAGCACCTTTACCGTGTGGTTACCCGTACAGCAAGCTGAGGCGATGGCGGAAGGATAATAGCAGTGTGCAACTGCAATTCCGCGAGTTACGTTCGCACCGATAGGAGATAGACGTATGCACAAAGTGATATTGGTAGACGACGAGGAAAACGTCCTCAAAGCCTTGAAACGGGCGCTGGCAACCGAACCGTATGATATCGAAATCTATACTAATGGTGTGGATGTGCTGGAACGCGCCAAGACGACTGCCGTTGATCTGGTGTTGTCAGACTACCGCATGCCAGCCATGGATGGCGTGGCTTTGCTGACCGAATTAAAAAAACTGCAACCCGACACGATGCGACTGATT
>Ga0224508_10000695_pt1 | contig 32362 bp, 27 predicted proteins | sample SF_Jan12_sed_USG_4_FD_170157 | JGI IMG/M metagenome (GOLD analysis project Ga0224508, IMG submission 170157) | Sediment microbial communities from San Francisco Bay, California, United States - SF_Jan12_sed_USGS_21 | ecosystem: Environmental > Aquatic > Marine > Sediment | place: USA...
GCTCCAACTCCCGGCGCTTCATGAAAATATACACATATCGGTGTGCAGACGCAAGGCGGCGGTAATCCGCCGGGACCTGGAGCGACGATAACGAAGTGGCTCGGAGAGGAAGTGTGCAAACGGCGTGGACCCGTTGCGGTTCGGAAAGAGACATCCGGGACAGATCTATTAGTTCGAAAAATAGATCTGTCCCCGTTTGGTGCCGAACCAGGGACCAACGGATTATGAGTGCGCCGCTCTGTGGCTAGGACTCCCGGAATTGTACAAGATGAACGCCCGAGCGTTCAACGCCGCCGCGTTACCCCTCTCTTGGGACACATCGTATCGACGGGACAGATCGAGCACACCGGCGACGTGGGCTTACAAACCTGCTGGCCGTGGCGGACGAGCGTCTCGTTGATCGGAATCCACCAGGCCTCGGGCAAGCGGCGGCGCAGCACCGCCTCGGTCTGATCCGGGGTCTTCGTCCGGACCCAACCGAAACGATGGCAGATGCGATGCACGTGGACATCGACGCAGATCCCGGGAAGATCGAAGCCCAGCGTCACGACGAGGTTGGCGGTCTTGCGCCCGACGCCCGGTAGTTCGAGCAGTTCGTCGATCGTCGACGGGACGCTCCCCGACCAGCGGCCGATCAACATGCGGCTGATCTCGCGGATCTGCTTTGCCTTCACACGATAGAAACCCGCCGGGTAGATCAGCTTGGCGATGCTCGCCTCGCGCAAACGCAGCATGTCCTGCGGTGTTCCGGCGCGCTCGAACAATCGATCGGTTGCTGCGTAAGAGACCTCGTCCTTCGTACGCAACGAAATTAAACAACCGATCAGGATGCGGAACGGATCGTTCCCGTGAACGCGCTTGAAGCGGTCGATCTCGTAACCCGACGCCAGGATGCCCAGCATGCGGTCCATCGTTTTAGGGTCGGTCGGGGGCTGACGTGGGAGTTTGGCCATCGACGGCTGGCGCGGTCTAGAACCGGGAGCGATCGAAACTCAGGATTTCGTCGATCTTCAAACGAGGCTGTTGCCGGTGGTTGAGCTTGGCCGGATACCCGACCGCGATCAACATCACGGGCAGAAACCTTGGCTCGATATCGAAGTCGGTGCGCACCCGTTGGGGATCGAAACCGCTCAACGCGCCGGAGGCCAGCCCACGGGCTTCGGCTGCCAGCATCAACGTCATCGAAGCAAGCGACGCCGAACGCAGCGCCTCATCGCGTGCGGCCTTCGGGTCGGCATAGGCTTCCGTTGCGAGCCGTTCCCAGGCGGCAGCCTTGGCCGCCGGAAGAGCCCCCTGGTTCACCGCCTCGCGGTTGATTCGAGGCAGCTTGTCGAGCCCTTCCACGTCGCCCAATACGATGAACGTGACCCCGGCCGCGCGAACCTGCTCTTGCCCGAAAGCGGCGCGGCACAGCTTTTCCTTGTCGTCCTCGTTGCGCACGGCGACGAAGCGCCAGTGCTGGATGTTGAACGACGACGGTGTGCGCGCGGCGTCCTCGACGAGCGCGCGAATCGTCTGCTCGTCCACGGGACGCGTGTCGAAGGCTTCGACCGACGCGCGCCTACGGATCAATTCGAGAAAGGGATGCGGTTCGCTCACCGGCCCATCTTAACCGAGCCCCTGGGGATCGAGTTCGGCGGCCGAGCGTCGTGGCCGGAGCACCCAATCGGAGACCTCGACGCCGAACGCGACCCCGCCGCCCAGGATCAAGCCCAGCCGCCCGTAACCGGTCATCGCATCGAGCGTGCCGAGGGGAACAAGGTGGCGGAATTCCATCATCGGCGTCACCGCGAACAGCAGACCGCCGACCAGCGGCCCGATGAGGATGAACTTGCCGAGCGGGATTCGCCCGGCCAAACGGTCGAAGATGATCGTGATCGCGACCAACCCGGCGGCGATCGCCGACCCCGAAAGCGCGGACAGCCAACCGTAGGCGTTGACGAAGCCCAGACAGAACAACGCGTACCCGGCGGCCAGCGCGACGGCATGCCCGCGGGCGGCCGAACGCCACAAAGCGAGCAGGCCGGCGAAGGTCGAACCGATCGTCAGGATCTTGAACGCCGGCGAGAGTGGATCGAAGACCTCGTTGCGGTAGGCCAACAGCCCGGCCGCGGTACCGGCGATCAGGCCGAGCCAGAAACGAAGCAGGACAGCGGTCAGGGATGTGTTCAAGACGGCGCCGCCGACGTCCTAACCGAGCGTGGCAATCGGGGACTTCAGCGCTTCCATCACGATCGCCTCGGTGACCACGAGACGAGAACCGTCGCCTTCGGGAACGACTTCCGGGCGATTCTCGGGATCGAATTCGAACGGCTTGATGATGCGGCCCCAGACTTCCTTGAGAGCGCGAGCCCCGATCCGTCGCGCCTCCGCGGCGGACTCCGCGATGCGGCCCACGGCCTTGTCGGTAATCTCCAGTTCGATACCGACCTTCTTGAAGAACGCTTTGGAGAGCCGGAAGACCGAGTCCTGCGTATCGACGAAGATCCGGGCCAACATCTCGGCGTTGAGATCTTCGAGGATGATCGAATTGTCGAAGCGGGACAGGAACTGCGGCTGCATGCCGTAGTCGAATAGATCTTCCAATTTGAAGTGATGCCGTAGCGTAAAATACTCGCGAATCCTCACGTCGCCGTCACGCACGACGGTCTCGGTCGGCAACTTTACGCGACTGGTCGGCGAAGTGACTCGTTTGAATACCTGGTCGTAGAGCGTCTCGAACGCGCCCGCGCAAAGGAACAACATCTTGCCCGTGTTGATATCGGCGCGGTACTGGCTACCATCGGGTTGCTTGATCGACCGCACCACGCGCTCGCCCTCGATCATCGTCAACAACGCCTGCTGGATGTTGATCCCGGTGACGTAGGGCTTCCCGCCGACGACGCCCGAGACCTTGTCGATCTCATCGAGGCAAACCGTCGCATGCTCCATGTGCGACGCGATCTCTTCCGCGGTCGCGTTCTTGCCAAGGATCCGTCGAGCGCGCTCTTCCAGATTCTCGAACAGGGCGTGCGTGTCGATCACACCCTCGTCGGTGGCGAAAGTATTGGCGTTCATGATGATCACGACGCGGTACTTCTGGAATTCGTCGTGTTCGCCGTAGAGGCGTTCCATCGAACGCATGATCGTGGTCTTTCCGGTACCGGAGTTGCCGATCAGCATCAGGTTGCCGAACATCTCGCCACGCAGGTGCTTGAAAATCGCCACCGAGACGAAGCGTAATGCCTCGCTCTGGCCGATCACGTCGGCCTTGAGAAAATCGTTGATTTCAAGCGGTCGCATGCAAACTCCTACTGGACCCGGGCCATTCGCGGGACTTCTAAGGTACGCGCCACCGCGCGCCCCTGTCTAGGGTGCGGCGGTTTTTGGGGGCTACCAGCGGAAATTGCGCTGTGCGGCTTCCCGCGCCAGCCGATCGTGGAGCTGCGCCGCCTGGTCCTGGGGCAGGAACGGGATGTTGAGCCGGTGACCCGCCTTCCCCGCCCCGGCGGTATCGACCGCGAGCCGGGCCATGTCGTGGCGGCGGTCGAAGGGTGTCTGCGTTAGCGAAACGGTCTGGATCTTGGCGAAACGCACGATGCTCGCCCGTCGCGTCCACCATCCGCTGCGGAACGCCATCGCGTTCGAGGTGATCGTCCACGCCGCGTGTTTCCACCACATCGCTGCGTGGAGGACCGCCCACGGATACACCACGACGGCGACGGCGAGACCCCAAGGGCCCAGAACGCCGACAGCGATGAGCGAGACCAGGGTCGACAGCACGAAGGTGCGGTTGCGGATACGCCGCTTGGCCAGCGGCGGGAGCTTGTTCCACTCGGCATCCGACAGGTCGACATCGGGTAGCACCGCGCGCGTGAGACCCTCGACGCGATCGGCTTCGACGATCGGCGCCAGCCACAACCGGTGTGTCTCCGATTGACCCCCTTCGTTCCCGGCTGCGCCTCCGGCGGTCTCGGCCAACATACCGCTGCGCCTCGACAACCGATGGAGGGGCGTCGTGTGCGAGGACAGCAGTTGGATGCGATGGCTCGGGATCGCGGCGGTGTAACGCGTGAACAGGCCGTAGCGGGCGCGTAGGCGCCGACCCCGACGCTGGAGCGTGAAACCGTGAAAACGAAACAACGCCCAGACGATGGACAGCAGCTTCATCAGGACGATTGCGAGGATCACCGCGGCCGCGCCGAGCGCGATCGACGCACCCAGACCCGGCTGCTCGATGGGAATCCCGATCTTCTCGGTCAGCTTCGGCGCGTCTTTCGCGATTTGCTCCCAATCGTAATCCCACAAGTCGAACTGCCAGGCGACCCCCATGACCGCGGCGATCACCGCCATCCCGCGGTTCGAGATCAACCCGAGAAGGATCAGTTCGCGAGTGGGAAGTTCGAGCAGGGGGTCGGCCCGTTCTTCGCCGGGGTCCGACGCGCCTTCGCCGGCAACCGCCGCCGCGCCCCTGCTCGAAAAAACGTGTTCGCGGATCGCCTCGACGGAGGCCAACGAAAGCACCCGGATGATCGCTTCGGGTTTGGACCCCGACGCGGTTTCGAGGTGCACTTCAGCGACCTTGAACATGCGGTGGAAGGGGTTCTGGACCAGGTTGACGTTCTGAATCCGCGCGTACGGGATATGCCGTTCGTTACGCGTCAGCACACCCTCACGAACCATCATCTCGTCGTCGCCGAGCCGATAGCGATAGCTCGCGTATTTGACCACCGCCATCGTCGCGGCGAACACGAAAAAGGGCATCAGCCAGATTTCGTAGTTGCTGCCGCCTGAGAAGAACAGGACCGCGATCCCCGGCAGTAACAGGCCGCGTGCCGCGGACCCGATGCTGAACAGCAGGGACAGAGGATGCAACCGTTGCGGCCGGCCGACCGCATCAGACGGCATCGTCGGTCTCCACCTCCACGAGCAACAGATCGCGGATGCGATAGGCTCGGGCCGCCGGTAGGCCGTCGAACGACACCGACGCGTTCTCCGTCCCCGCCGTGTGGACGATCAGCGTGGACAGTCCGAGCCAGCGCTCGATCGGTCCGCGAGAAACATCGGTGTGCTGGATCCGCGAATACGGCACCGAGATCTCGGCCTGCCAGACCAGGCCGCGACGGATTCGCAAACCCATTTCGTTGAGCCGGTAGCGTCGACGTCTGTAGCGCAGCACCGGACCGACCTGGCTCCAGATGCCGAGGGCAACGAAAACGAGCAACCATCCTGCAAACGCGAGCAGGACCCTGGGACCCCGCCAGCCGGAGGCGAACACAGCAACCAGCAAACCGATCATGGCGATCCCCGCCAGGATGACCGCGACGATCCCACCCGACAACCGCGTGGCCACGATCCAGTTGGGATCGAGTTCGTAGTCGACGCCGTCCGCCGTGAACGTGCGCTCGATCTCGGGCTCGTCGGCCGGCGCCTCCCGGGTCCGGGGTGCGACCAGGTCATCGATGGGTTGATCGTTTTCCGACACCGAACCTCCTCGGGACAGTCCCGCCACGGTCATGCTACCCCCGCGCCGTCTTTTTATTTACGAACCGTTCCCCTGAACGGCCGCAAGGACACGGTCAACGGCGGTGATCGCGACCGGGTGGTACCCCGGCTTCGCCCGCTCGTACAACATCTGCGCTTGCGCGCAACCTTCGGGCGTCTCGCAGAGTTTGCGATACAGCGGGATGAGGAATTTGGCGCGACCCATGCTCGTGACGAAGGCCTCCATCGAGGCGAACGCAGGCTCGTGGCCGCTGCCCAGCGTCAGAGTCAACCAGGCCGTCAACAATTCGGCGTTCCCCGTTCCACTCAACTCATAGGCGTCCTCGAGTTCCCGCATGCGTTCGACGGAGAGATCTCGGGGGAGCGAGTGCACGAAATGGACCCATTGGTGGCTCGACCAGTCGTCTTCAGCCGGAAGCGGCCCGCCGTCGAGCCAGGCGGCAAGACGCTGTTCCACGAGTTCAAACGTGGGCGAAACGATCTCCGGCGCATCGCCGGGGAGGCCGGGAGAAAATATCCAGGCCTGGATCGCCGCCTCCAACCACGGGTCCGGGTCCCCGAACGCCGCGCGCAGGTCGACGAGAAAACGGTCGGTTGTCACGGTCCCGAAGGCATGCCGCTCGAAGTAGTCGTTGAGGAACGCATCCCATTCGGCACGGCCGAAGTGCTCTTCCAACAATCGGAGGAACAACGCACCCTTGTCGTACACGATGCTGGGGACGGCGTCGGGATCGCGACCGGCGTAGTCGACGCTCAGTCGCGTATCGGCCGGCTCCTCCTCGGCCATCAGATCGCCGAGTCCCTTACGACCGAGCAGCCACAACATCTCGGTGTGCTCGCGGCCGTAGAGAGCCTCCATGATGCGGTACTCGAAATAACTGGTGAAGCCCTCGTTGAGCCAGAAGTCGTTCCAGGTCGCGTTGGTCACGAGATTGCCGGACCACGAGTGGGCCAGTTCATGCGCGACAAGACCGACCTGTGAACGATCGCCGGCAAGCACGGTCGGCGTCGCGAAGGTGAGGCGTGGGTTTTCCATCCCACCGTAAGGGAAGCTCGGCGGCAACACGATCAGGTCGTAACGACCCCAGCGGTATGGGCCGTAGAGTTCCTCGGCCAGCTCCATCATCTTCTCGGTCTCGGCGAACTCCCAGGCCGCACGCTCGATGACCTCGGGCTCGGCGTAGATTCCCGTCCGTTCGCCGAGCGGCCGAAAGACGACGTCACCCACCGCCAACGCCAGCAGGTACGACGGAATCGCCTGCGGCATGCGGAACGTGTAAACACCGGTGTCGTTCTTTTCGGTCGGATTCTCGGCGCTCATCAACGCGATTAACGAGGGTGGTACGCGAATCTTGGCCTCGTAGGTCATTCGAACACCGGGACTGTCCTGCAACGGGATCCAGGTACGCGCCAGGACGGCCTGCGATTGCGAGAGCAGGAACGGATGCCGACCGCCCGCGGTCTGCGGCGGTTCGAGCCACTGCAGCGCGGCCGCATCGGGACTGCTGCTGTAGTGCAGCCGGACCGTGGTGGTCTCGGGTGCTATGTCGACGATCAGCGGTTGGCCCAGGAACGACTGCTCCTCACCGAGGCGGAACCCGGTTTCCATCCCGTCGCTCCCGAGATCGACAGAAGTCACATCGAGTCCCCAGGCGTCCAGCCAAAGTTCGTCCGTTTGCGCGAGGTTCTCGATCGTCAGCGTCGCGGTACCCGTCAGGCGCCGCGTGTCGAAGTCAACGCCGAGATCGAGATTCAGGTGGCGCACGACGGCCTCATCCGGGCGGCTGAAGGAGTGCGGATCGCGTTCGACGTCACCGACGGGTGTGTCGGGGCCGGCGCAGTTCAAAATGAGGCACGGGACGAGAACGAGCGCATACAGGTTACGGGACAAGTTTCTTCCTCCGGGCCGGATCGGTGCCGGCGGCTCCATGATGACAGTCGCGGGGCTGTTCCGCCTGCCGCGACGAGACACGGATCCGGGATAGAATGGACCCGCGTGACCGAATCCACCCCAACGCGCGGGCCTCTCGAGCGAACGACCGACGCCGTCAAGAAGGCGTTTTCCAATCGACGCAGCGGCTCGGTCATTCTCTTGTCCTTCGCTTCCGGACTGCCGCTCGGACTCGTTTGGATCGCGATCCCCGATTGGATGCGGAGTTCGGGCATCGATATCCGTGTCGTCGGTTTGACGACCCTGGCCCACGCACCGTGGACCTTCAAGATGCTGTGGTCGCCGCTGCTGGACAAATTCGCGATTCCCTGGCTGGGACGACGGCGAGGTTGGATCGCGGTTTGCCAGATTGCCCTGTTCGCGCTGACGTTGGCTCTTGCGGCCGCCGGAAGCCCCGAGGCGCCCTACGTCATCATCTCCCTCTCGCTGGCCATCGCCTTTGCATCGGCATCCCAGGACATCGCCTACGACGCCTACACGGTCGATGTCCTGAAGCCCGAAGAGCAAGGGGTCGCCGTGGGGGCCAAGATCGCGATGTACCGCGTGGCGATGCAAGCGGCGGGCGCACTCAGCATCACCTTGTCGGCCCAGTTTTCGTGGGTTGCCGTGATCGCGATGCAAGCGGTCTGTTACCTCCCGATGCTCTACATCACGATGACCGCTCCCGAGCCGGCGGCGCGCGACAACATCGCGCCCAAGAGCGTGCGCGCCGCGATCTGGCGGCCGTTTCTCGGATTCCTGTCCAGGAATCGAGCGCTCGAGATCCTCGCGTTCGTGATTCTCTACAAACTGGCCGACAACCTGTCCCAGTCGCTGCTTCGACCGTTCTTGATCGACATGGGTTACAACGAGATCGACCGCGGGTTGGCCCTGCTCACGGTCGGCTTGATCTGTACGTTGGGGGGGACGTTGCTGGGTGGCACGCTGACGACCGCGATCGGTCTCGGCCACTCGTTGTGGATCTTCGGCTTCCTGCAGATTTTCTCGAACATCGGCTACCTCTTCATCATCTGGTCCGATACCAGTCGCTGGACGATGGTCGGGGCAATGTCGTTCGAGACGTTCACCACAGGTCTCGGCATGGGCGCGTTCGGGACAATCCTCGTGAGGCTGACCCAGAAGCGGTTTTCGGCGACGCAATACGCACTGTACTCGAGCCTCTTCGCGTTGCCGCGACTCGTGGCCGGTCCGGTCACGGGGGTCGTGGTCCATTCCGTCGGGTGGGAGATGTTCTTCTGGTTCACGATGGTGGCGGGGATTCCCGGGCTCGTGCTGCTGCATCGCTTTTCCCCGCTCGGCACCCGCGAACCCGAGCTCACTTTCGACACCACCGTGCACGGCGAGCGTTTGACCACTCATCAACTCACGCTGCGCGGTGTGGTGGGGGGTGTCCTGGGGACGACGTTCGGACTCCTGATCATGGCGTTCCTTCGCGCACTCAACGGTTGGGGCGATGAAGCGTACGTGTTCGCCCCGTTGAACGAACTCACGCTGCTGTTGCAACCTCAGACCTACAAAAGTTGGTTCTCGTTGTTGGGTGCCGTGGTGTTCGGCGTTGCCGTCGGACTCCTGACCGCCGCGGTTTACGCGGCGCGTGGCGGCGACTACACGGACGACGAAACGGAATAGGGGGCATCGATGCGCAGGATCGCCGCGATCTCGCTGGTTTTGTTCTGCATGGTTTACACATCGGCCCAAGAGGTCGTGCCCGACCCGGGTTTGATGGGCTTTACCGCGGAACGATCGACCGCGCAGCGTGAAAGGGAAACGGCGTTCGATGCCCTGCTCGACGCCGCCAACCTCGACAAATGGATGCGCCGGCTGACCGCGCACCCCCACCCGGTCGGCTCGGCGGCGGGCAAGGCCAACGCCGAATGGCTCGTCGAGCAATTCAAGTCCTGGGGTTACGAGGCCGAACTCGCGACGTATCACGTGCTGTTCCCGACGCCGCTCGAACGCCGCGTCGAATTGCTCGAACCGACACGCTTTGTTGCCGGACTCACTGAACCCGAGGTGCCCGGAGACGCGACATCGGCGCAACAGGACGAGCATCTTCCGGCGTACAACGCGTATTCGATCGACGGCGATGTCGCGGGACCCTTGGTCTACGTCAACTACGGGATCCCCGAGGATTATGAATTGCTGGAGCGACGCGGTGTTTCGGTCGAGGGCAAAATCGCGATCGCGCGATACGGCGGCTCGTGGCGTGGGATCAAACCCAAGGTCGCCGCCGAGCACGGCGCGATCGGTTGCATCCTGTACTCGGACCCACGAGACGACGGGTATTTCCACGGCAGGGTTTACCCCGAGGGACCGTTCAAGAGCGAACACGGTGCGCAACGTGGCTCGGTCGCAGACATGCCGTTGTTCCCGGGCGATCCGCTGACCCCGGGCACAGGCGCGACGAAGAACGCCAAACGACTTCCGCGCGAGGAAGCGCCGACGCTGACGAAGATTCCGGTCCTGCCGATCTCTTACGGGGATGCGCAACCGCTGCTCGCCGCGCTTGGTGGCCCGGTGGCGCCGGAGGAATGGCGTGGCGCTCTGCCGATCACCTACCACCTCGGCCCCGGACCCGCGAAGGTGCGTCTCAAGTTGGCGTTCGATTGGCAAATCGTCCCGGCCTACAACGTGATCGCCCGGCTCGAGGGAGCCGAGCGTCCGGACCAGTGGGTCATGCGCGGCAACCACCACGACGCCTGGGTCAGCGGCGCTCACGATCCGATCTCGGGTCTCGTCGCACTCCTCGAAGAGGCGCGAACGATCGGGCGGTTGGCGCAAGAAGGGTGGAGACCGAAGCGTACGATTCTCTACGCTGCATGGGACGCAGAGGAGCCCGGGTTGCTCGGCTCGACGGAGTGGGTCGAACACCACGCCAAGGAATTGACCCGAAGATTGGTCGCCTACGTCAACACGGACGGCAACGGCCGCGGGTTCCTGCGCGCCGGTGGCTCGCACACGCTCGAGAGGTTCTTCAACGAGGTGGCGCGGGATGTGATCGACCCACAAACCGGTGTGTCGGTGGCGCGGCGTCTTCGGGCGTCGTTGCTGGTCGACGGTTCCTCGGATGTCCGTGAGGAGGCGAACGAACGGGCCGATCTTCGACTCTCGGCGTTGGGGTCGGGCTCGGATTACACGCCGTTCCTTCAACACTTGGGTATCTCGTCGCTCAACCTGAGTTACGGCGGCGAGGGTCGCGGCGGGGCGTACCACTCGATTTACGATTCCTATGATCACTACACCCGTTTCATCGATCCCGGGTTTGCTTACGGAGTGACGCTGGCGAGAACCGCGGGGCGTGTCACGATGCGGCTGGCCGATGCGGATGTCCTTCCGTTCGAGTTCGTCAATTTCGCCGACACGATCGGCCTGTACGTCGACGAGATCGCCGAATTGGAAGACGATTTGCGGGAGGAAATCCAGCGACACAACCGGCTGCTCGACGAGCGCTCGTTCGAATTGGCGGCGGACCCACGCGAGACCTTCGTCCCACCGGCGCGGCGCACACCGGTGCCGCACCTGAACCTGGCCCCGCTGCGGAACGCGTTGGAGCACCTGAAGGCGGCGGCCGAGGCCAACGCGGTCGTTGCGCGGGAGCCGCTGCAGTTCCCACTCGCCGGGCAGCGGGAGATCGACGAGTTGCTCTTCACGACCGAACGGCTCCTGACCCGCCCCGAGGGCCTTCCGCGGAGGCCGTGGTTCCGTCATCAAATTTACTCGCCCGGGTTCTACACGGGTTACGGGGTGAAGACCTTGCCCGGTGCGCGCGAGGCGATCGAGCGGGAAGCCTGGAGCGAGGCGGCGAACGAGATCGACCGTGTTTCCGTCGTGATCAAAGGGATCGCCGAGAAAGTCGAAGAAATCACGGCGAAGATCCACAATGACTAAAGGTCGTCTGTCGGTTGCGATGATCCACGAAGTGTTCTTCGGCGAGGGCGCCGGGGAGCGTCTGGATACGATGCTTGCCCGTGGGCGCGAGGCGGGCGCCGAACTGGCGCTGTTGCCGGAACTCCCGTTCGATCCGTGGATCCCCGCGACGCAAAACGTAACGGATGGAGACGCCGAGCAATCCGGTGGCCCGAGACATCGCCTCATCCGCACCGCGGCGCAGCAGGCGGGAATTTCGGTGCTCGGCGGCGCGATCGTCGACGACGGCGGCGTACGACGCAACCGTGCGTTGCTCGCGGATGCCGGCGGAGAAATCATTTCCGCCTACGACAAACTGCACCTGCCTTACGAGGAAGGTTTCTGGGAGCGCGCGCACTACGAACCCGGCAAGGGATTGACCGCCCCCTGCGACCGTTTAGGTCTGCGATTGGGACTGCAGATCTGTTCGGACATGCAACGGCCGCAGATGGTGACCGCGCTGGCTGCGATGGGTGCGGAGGCGATCCTGGCGCCGCGAGCGACGCCGTCCTCGAGCCACGAGCGCTGGCGCACGGTACTTCGCGCCGCCGCCGTCGCAAGCGCGTGCTATGTCGTGTCGATCAACCGGCCGGGCAGCCCCTCGCTGGCCATCGCGCCGGATGGCGAGGTGCTGGAAGAGACTTCCGCACCACTCACGGTCGTGACGCTCGAGCGCACCGCGATCGAAGCGGCGCGGGCGGACTACCCGGGCTACCTCGACGTGCGAGCCGGTCTCTACGCCGAGACCTGGGCCGCGTTGGAATAAGGGATGGCCTCGCGGCGACGGCGGACGTTTCTGGCGCTGCTGGTCGTGGCGGCTCTGGCGTCGGGCTTTGCGATCTACCGTGACGGGCGCCATGGCCGTCGCGTGTTTGCGGACCGTATGACCAACCACGAGAGCGACTTCGACTTTGGCGCTCCCCCATGCGGCCCCGCCGCCAAGCCGGCGAGTGCCGACCTCCGTATCGCCTACCTCGGCGTCGGCGGTTTGTTGATCGAGTGGCGGGGTTCGATGCTCGCCACCGCGCCCTACTACACGCGCCAGGGACTGTTCGAGGTCATGCTCGGGAACGTTCGAATCGACACGGATGCGATCGCGCACGGTGTCGGAGACTTCGATCCCGGCTCGTGGGACGTGCTGTTGAGCGCTCACAGCCACTACGATCACCTAGCCGATGTCCCGGAGCTGATGCTGCGGCACGCGACCGGTGCCACACTGTGGACCAATCGGAGCGGTGCCCACATGCTGGGCGCCTACCCGGAGATCGAGCATCGCGTCCGTTCGATCAACGACGAGGTCGGAACCTGGATCCGGCTCGAGAAGAGCGACGAGAGTCTGCCGTTCAAGATGCTGCCCCTGACGTCCGCTCACGCGCCTCATCTCTACGGACTCGCGTTTGCCCATGGGACGGTCGACGAACGCTGGTCGTCGTGGGACGGCCGGAATACGCGCGCGATGCGCGATGGGCTGACCGCGAGTTTCTTGATCGATCTGTTGGATGAGACAGGCGAGACCGTGTTTCGCATTTTCTTTCAAGATTCCGCGAGCCCCGCGGGCATCGGCCACCCGCCCACCGAATGGATCGACGAACGAGCGGCGGATCTCGCGGTGATCTGCATCCCACCGTACTGGCAAGTCGAGGACTACCCGGAGGGCGTCCTGGAGTCGACCGCCGCTCGCTACGTCATGACGATCCATTACGAGGATTTCTTTCGACCCGCGGAGGAACCCATCCGTTTCGTGCAATCGCTGACCGATGCGCGTGTCGACACGTTGCTGGAGCGTGTCGAGAACGCAACTCGGGGACGTGCCGCGCCGCTTCCGGTCACGGCGATCTGCGGCCCCAGCGGCGACCGCTGGGCGATGCCGTTACCCGGCGAGTGGCTGGGGTTCGATGTGCCCGATGACGCTGTGCTAACCTCCGAACCATGAGTTCGCGCAAGAAGGAACAACGGCAGGTCTACAAGATCATCTTCATGAACCAGGGCAAGGTGTGCGAGATCTACGCTCGCGGCGTCTCCCACGGAGGGATGTTCGGGTTCGTCGAAGTCGAAGACATCGTGTTCGGCGAAAAGACGAAGGTCGTCGTCGACCCCTCGGAAGAGAGCCTCAAACTCGAGTTCGAAGATGTCCAGCGAACCTATATCCCGATGCACTCCGTGATCCGTATCGACGCGGTCGAAAAGGAAGGCACCGCACGGATCACCGGCGAGGTCAAAGAAGGGACGGGAAACGTGACAAGCTTCCCGATGCCGGTATTCGCACCCAAGGGCGACGACGGGAAGAACTGAGCCTCAGGGATCCGCCTGGAACACCGGCGCGTCGACGCGGGGCAGCACGAGCGCGGAGTTGAAGTCGGGGAACAGGATCTTGATGTGATTCGGTGTGAGTTGCGGGCCGTCGACGAACGACCAACTCTGTCCATCGTCGCCGGAAACGGCGATCAGGAACGTATCGTGGATCTGTCTTCCGCGCGGCGCCTTCAACGTTCGCCGGCTGCGGACGATCGCGTGCAACTCGGTGCCGGCCCGCACCGGTTCGGAGATCGAGACGATCTCGTTGGAGACCACGGTCAAGCCGCGTTGCTCGAGCCCGGTCAAGTTCTTGGTCAGGATCTCGCGCATCGACTCGCGGCCACCCACCTGCTCGATTAGTTTAGGATAGGTGCTGTCGAGGATCGCGTCGGTATCCCCTGCGATGACCGCTTCCGACGCCCGCTCGACCGCCTTTCGGATCGTCACCTGCGGATCGACCGAGGCACAGACCAGCGTTGCGGCGAGTAGGAAGACGATGGCGATGGCTTCTCTCTTCATGGTTTCTTACTCTATCCGACCCGCCCATTCCCGCGCCAACCGGTCAGGGGGTGATCCATGGCAGACCGTTCCGGTAAGACTCGAGCCGCCGCCGCAACGTGTCGGCTTTACGGGAGTTACCCTGCGCCGTGGCGATCCGCTCGGCCCGGGTGACGGTCTCGATGGCCTGCTCGAACTGGCCGCTCGCGGCAAGAGCCGCCGACAGCGAATCCAGCGTGTTCGCATCGCCGTACCCGGTGAGCCGGGAGGCGCGCTCGGCCAGACGCAGCGCTTCGGCCGGATCGCGGACCGACGCGTCGGCGCTCGTGGCCAACAGCCATGCAGCCTGGTTGAGCGCCGCGACCCAGGTCGAATCCAGGCGCGCGGCTTCCCGGAAGTGCCGGACGATGTCCTTCGACCGGCCTGTCGATCTCAACGCAATCGCGAGGTGGAAGTGACTCGCGGCGCGCTCAGGGTGGATCTCGACCGCGCGTTCGAGATTCTCGATCGCCTCCGAGGTGCGTCCAAGACCGACGAGTAGACGGCCGAGATTGAAGTATGCCTCCGGGCTATTCGGCTCGATCTCCCGCGCTCGTACGAAGTGGTGTTCGGCGCGATCCCACTGGCGCATCACGCTCCGCTCGATCCCCAGGTTGTTGTGCAGGGTGAGAGACTCCGGCGAGACTTGCAACCCGTGTTCGAACAACGTGACCGAATCCTTCCAGTAGCCGACCTGCTTGCGCGTCCCAACCGCGGATGCGGCGACGGCGATCATGGCCAGCGCGACGACGGCAAACTTGACCCTGCGGCGTCCGGCGCAGAGTTCTTCGAGCCCCCACGCCAGCAAGATGAACAACCCGATCAGGGGTAGGTACGTGTAGCGATCGGCCATCGATTGCCGACCGACCTGCACGAGCCCGATGACCGGAACGAGCATCCCCAGGTAAGCGAGCCATCCGGTGACGGCCCAGCGGCGTTTGACGGCGAAAACGAGCCAGGTGACCGCGATCAACCCGATCGTCGCGGCGGCGATTTGCCCGGGGGTCCAACTCTGATAGGTGTAGAAGATCGACAGATCCTTCGGCCAGAACATCCTGGCGATGTATCGCCAGTAGGAAATCGCCGCGTTGGCGGCGCGCATGGAAAGCGGAAGGACGGTCATGTCGCTGAACGCCCCTCCAGCGCGTTGCGCAGCCACGGTCAGCACGCTCGATAGCGCCGACAACATCAGGAAAGGAACCTTCTCGACAATGAGACGCGGTGCGAGGCTCCGTTGCAACGGCCAGTAGTCGATCAGGAGCAACAGCAGCGGCAGCGTAACCAGCATCGGTTTGCTGGCGAGGCTGGCGGCGAACAGCACCAGCGCAGTCGCATAACGCCACAGGCCCGCCTTGCGGGTCCAGCCGGCATAGGCCCCGATGGCGAGCAGGCCGAACAGGGTGCTCAGCACGTCCTTGCGTTCCGAGATCCAGGCCACCGTCTCGACGTGCAGCGGGTGGACCGCAAACAGGGCGGCGACCAGGGCGCTGCGCCAGCGGGCGGCGGTGATCTTGCGCAAGACTGCGAACAGGACCAAAGCGTTGAGGATGTGGAGAAACAAATTGGTCCGATGGTGCCCGCCGGCATCGGCGCCATAGAGCCGGTAGTCGATCATGTGCGACCACCAGGTCAGTGGATGCCAGTTAGCCTTCTCGAACGCGGTCCAGGCCCAGGCGAGCGCCTGCGGCGTCGGGCCGTCATGGATGTGGGTGTTGTCGACGACGTAGCCGTAGTCGTCGAGCCGGATGAAGGGATCATCCGTGACCGGCGCGAACGCCACGACGACGATCGCCACCAGCGCGAGGGCGATCAGCAGATCGTGTCGGCCGAGTGCGGGTTCCACGCCCGACAATATACCGGCGATATGAAGTCCGGCGTAACCGCCGGACTGCCCCGGTCGGGTCGATCGGTGTACCCTCGGCTCCACAAGGGAGGGTAGGGATGACCAATTCGATCACCGGAAGCTGCCTCTGCGGCGAGGTTCGTTACGAAGTCGACCGGCCCTTCCTTCGCGCCGGGCACTGTCATTGCGGACGTTGTCGCAAACACTCGGGCGCCGCGGTTTGCACGCAAGTCCGCGTCCTTCGGGAACAGTTTCGCTTGATGTCCGGAGCCGAATTCATCCGCGTCTACAGTGGAGGCACGAGCGCGGTCAAGGCGTTTTGCAAGAACTGCGGTTCAAGCCTGTTTGGCGGCGAATGGCCCGACGGGGACGAGGTGTCGATTCGCATGGGAACGCTCGACGACGACCCCGGCATCCGTCCTCAGTTCCACACGTTCGTCGATTCGATGGCGCCGTGGGACGAGATTTGTGACGATCTGCCGCAGTATCCGGGGCGCAAGACGGACTAAGGCTGGACGCTCGTCAATTCACCGATGCGTCAAAGATGCTCTGAATCGAATTGTTCAGCATCGCGTTGAACTCGTCGTCCGACTGCTGCGCGCCCAAACCTTCGGACAGTGCGCGAGAGAAGCTGGCCACCATCCGCTGGTTCCGCGCAAGCCGGGCGTTGGCCTCCTCGCGGGAGTATCCGCCGGACAGCGCAACGACTCTCACGACGTTGGGGTGCTCGATGCAATCCTTGTAGAAATTGTCTTTCTCCGGAAGCGTGAGCTTCAGCATGACGCGTTCGCCACCGCCGAGGCCGTTGAGCTGCTCCAGGATGCCCGCGAGCAGCAGTTCCTCGGCAGCGGCTTTGTCGGGACTGTGGATGTCAACCTCGGGTTCGATGATCGGCACCAATCCTGCAGCGACGATCTCGCGGCCGATTTCGAATTGTTGACGTACCACCGCGGTGATACCCGCCGGATCGGCTCGCTTGATGACCGAACGCATCTTCGTCCCGAAGATGTCGTTGGCCTTCGCCTTGTGAAGCAACTCTCGGTGATTGGGGATCGGTTTCATGACCTGGACCCCGTTCTTCTCGTCCGCCAAACCCTTGTCCACCTTCAGGAACGGGACCACGTTCTTGGTCTGCCACAGGTACTGCGACGTTGGCCGACCCTCAATTTCCCGATCGACGGTATTTTCAAACAGGATGGCCCCGAGGATGCGTTTGCCGTCGAAGGCCGGACTGATCGCGATCCTCGTGCGCATTTGATGCACGAGGGCGTACATCTCGTCCTCGTTCGACCATGCGTCCTCGGAAACGCCGTAAAGCCCGAGCGCCTTCGGCGTGCTGCCGCCGCTCTGGTCGAGCGCCGCAATGAAGCCGGGTGCGGATTTGATCTTGTCGAGTTGGGAATCGAAACTGCTCACGTCGTTTCTCCTGAAACTAGGGTCCCACCGCCCAGGCACTGTAGCCGAGCACAATCGCTGCGACGAGACTCAAGGCCAGCAACATCCCCGAGGGCATGACCTTTCCGGTCTTGGCCAGCCGGCGGGCGAACATCAATAACAGGATTGCGGCAAGCGCGCACCCGATCCAGAGCCCCGGCTCCATCGCACGAAAGGTCACACCGAGCGCCGCGAGCAGCGCCACACCCGAGCCGACGCCCGCGTACAGCGACACCTTCGAACCTGCGCGCGAACCCATCACACCACCGAGCATCATGAACAGGGCGTAGCCCAGGAGGACCCATTGTCCGGTCGCCATTTAGCGGCTCCTCATGCGGAAAGGGGCATGCTAAGGAATAATACGGCCAGGAGCAACGTTGACCTTTTCCGACCCTCGAGGAATCACGAACATGAAATGCACCCGCTCCCTCCTGTTGACCGGCTTGCTCCTTGCTCCGCTCGGACCGGGAGCGGCGGCGACGCTCGATCGATACGACGACCTTCTCGGCCGCTACGTCGAGGGGAAGCTCGTCCGTTATGACGCCTGGCGTGACAACGCGCCCGACCGTGAGGCGTTGGCGCAGATTGTGGCGGCGTTCGAGGCGACCGGCCCCACCTCGCTCGCTGCCTCCGAGCGGTACGCGTTGTACATCAACCTCTACAACGCGAAGACACTTCAGTTGGTCCTCGACGGCAACCCCGAGGATTCGATCCGTGACCTGAGCAAGGCCAAATTCGGTTTCGGCGTTTTTTTCAAGAAATCGATCGACTTCGACGGCGAAAGTATTTCGCTCAATGCTCTCGAAAAACGACTCCGCGAGGAATCCGGCGACGCCCGCGTCCACTTCGCGGTCAACTGCGCGTCGCTCTCCTGCCCCGCCCTGCTCGGCGAGGCCTTCCGCGGCGAGCTTCTCGAGGAACAACTCGAAAAGCAGTCCTTCGCATTCCTGGAGCGCGACGACGCGCTGCGGTTCGAGGAGAGGCCGACCGGCGCCCCGGTCGTGCGGCTGTCCAAGATCTTCGATTGGTACGCCAAGGACTTCGGCGGACCCAAAGGCGTGCGACGCTTCGTGCGCGACTACGCGCCGGACCGGTTCCACACGTTGCTCGCCGGCGGTGGATTCCGCATCGCTCACATGGACTACGACTGGCGTTTGAATCGCGCGGAGTAAGCTCTCGGTCCGGCGGTAGAATCCGACAACGCTAGGAGGAGCCGTGAGCCGACAATCCAAGAACTTGAGTCTGAAGCTATGGCTGATCGTCGTGCTGGAAGTGATCAGCCCGATCCCCGTGTTCCTGACGATCGGCGCAATTTTGGTGCTGCTGACGAAACCGCCGTGGTTCCGGAAGATGGTCGACGATCTTTACCGGGAATGACGCGGTGCTAGATTGTTCGAATACGGAGATCGTCATGAGCAAACGCCCACCGGACCCGCCGCTCGCGGGCAACCATTCCAAGTTGATCAAGCACAACGGCGACCACACGTGGAAGGACGTTCCGCTCGAGTCGTACAAGGAAACAACGGAATCGTGGAAGGGCATCACGCGCCGCGAACTGATCGGCAAACGTGGCGAGACGCCTCAGTTTCACTTGCGTTACTTCGAGATCAAACCCGGTGGCTATAGTACGCTCGAGAAACACGAACACGAGCACGCCGTGTTCGTCACGCGTGGCAAGGGTGAGGTCCAGTTCGGTTGTTACATCTACCCGGTCGAAGTCGGCGACGTGGTCTACGTCGCTCCCTCCGACGCGCACCAATTCCGCAATCCTGAAGGCGCGGAAGAACCGTTCGGCTTCATGTGCATCGTCAACGCCGAGCGTGACGTCCCCGTCGCGGTCGACGGGTTGGGCGCCTGCTATATCTGTAGCTAGCGCGCTGTCGCCACTCCGGCACTCTTTCGCACCAGATCCAGCTTCATGCTGTGACTCTCGTCACCGTCGTGGTGCGTCCACGTGGCGAAGACGTGGTTCTCGTCGACGAATTCCAGGCTCATCGCGTGCATGTGGGGCGAGTCCTCGTCGGGGATGTTGTCGCCACCCACGCACTTGAAGTCGATCGTCCCACCGTCCGCCAACGCTTCCATGCGCGGTTGGTTCCCCATCGAGCAGTAATGCGTCAACGCAAGCTTCTCGCCGCTGGGGTGGTACATCGTGACCATCTCGTGCTCACCGCCCGGATGCATCGTTTCAATCACGGCGGTACCGGCGGCGGTGACGCGCCACTTCGTGACGACTTCGTCCCCGGGCTTGCCGTCTTCGCCGAGTTCAACCCAGTCTCCATCGAGCGCGACGATGCGTTCGAAATCGGCGTTGGCGGCGGCGGGGAGCGCCGCGAGTGTCAGGAACAGTGCAACACCGATGAAAGTACGGTGGATCATGGGGGCCTCCTTATTTCTCGCCGAGGACGAATTTACCGCGTCCTGACCCGATTTGGGGAGCTTTTTCTCGAGCCTTTGACTCGGATCGGTTATTCGCCCGGAACGGGGACCGCGCCCGCGCGTTCGACGAGTGAGCGGTCCCCCAACTCCTCGCAGACCTGTTGCAGGCGCTCGAAATCGGGCCCGCGCCAGCGCAAGTCGGCGACGGACTCGGCCAACGGAGCGTCCGTCCGGAGCGTGGCCAGCTCACGGTAGAGCGCGACTTCCTCGCGCATCGCGGCGAGGTTGGCGGCCAGCGCCTGCGCACCGCGAACCTTGATGCTCCACGCATCCGGGTCGTCCGGGATCCTGTCGACGTGTTTGTACTCCGACAGGACGATGGCCGCGGACTTGGCGCCCCAACGCGGGATGCCGGGGATGCCATCGGCGGTGTCCCCGACCAGCGCCAGGTAATCGGGCATCGAAGCCGGATCGATCCCGAACTTGGCGCGCACACCGGTTTCGTCGAATACGAGGTTACGCCGGCGATCGACCGTCACGATGCGTTCCCCCTTCACGCACTGCGCCAGATCCTTGTCGGGTGTGCACAGTCGCACGCTCTCGACCTGGGGATCCGAACCGTAGGCAAACGCGGCGGTGGCGAGGGCATCGTCGGCCTCGAACTCGATCATCGGCCAGACGACGAATCCCAGCGCCTTGCAAATCTCCTCGGCCGGGACGAACTGCGCGTCCAGTTCGGCCTCCAGTCCCTCCCCCGTCTTGTAGCCGTCGAAGAGATCGTTACGGAAGGATTCGACGGTGTGATCGAAGGCGATCCCGACGTGCGTCGCTCCTTCACTACGTACCAGACGCAGCATCGAGCGGGCCAACGCGCGTACCGCGCCGATCTCTTCCCCACCCGGGGTCTTTGCCGGGGGCGCCCCGAAATAGGCGCGAAACAACTCGTAGGTTCCATCGACGGCATGAACGTGCATCGCCGCCATGATACCGGAGAGCGGGGATCAGATCGTAGCGGGAGCCTCGGCGGAACCGGCGACCTGCTCCTGAGCTTCAGCGGCTGCGCGCTTCGGACTGATCGCCGCGGCCATGATCAGCCTCAAGTCGTCGAACAGCGTGTAAAACACCGGGACGACCAATAATGTCAGCAGTGTCGCGGTCGTCAAACCGCCGATCAACGCGATACTGAAACTCGTGTAGCTCAACCCGATACTGTTGGCACCGGCCAACGCCAGCGGGATCATCCCGCCGATCGTCGTGATCGCGGTCATCATGATCGGTCGGAAGCGGCGGTGCGTGGCCATCAGCATCGCTTCGTTACGGGCGTGCCCCTGGGCACGCAGCCGGTTGACGTAGTCGATCAGCACGATGCCGTTGTTCACGACGATGCCGACCAGAAGGATCAACGCCACTGCGCCGAGGAAATCGAGATCCTTCCCGGTGATGATATGCCCCCACATCATCCCGATCGACGACAATGGGATCGTGATCAGGATCGACAGCGGCAAGATGAAACTTTCGAACAGGAAGCCCATCAGCAGGTAGATAAACACGATCGACAACGTCATCGCGAACTTGATCCCGCCGAAATCGTCGTTCAAATCCTGGGCCCGCGATACGGAACTACCGAAGGTGATTCCCTCCGGAAGATCGATCGTCGACTGCAGCGCCGCGATGCGCGCGCGGGTCTCTTTCTCCTTGCCGCCCTCCAGTTCGAGACTGATGGTCCTGCCGATCATTTTGTCGCGGCGCACGATGACCGTCGATTCCGGCAGCATCGTCGTGGTCGTGAGCGCGGAAAGCGGCAACAGGCCGCCGTCCTGCGTCGGAACCTGGAAGCTGTTCAATTCGGAGAGGCTCTCGCGGTCTTCCTCCGCAAAGCGCACGCGTACCGGAACCTCGCGCCCATCGGTGTGGAACTTGGGCAACGATTGCCCGCGTAGCGCGTACCCGACCACGCCGGCGATGACCTGCGGGTTAACGTTGAGGTGCTGGGCCTTTTCGCGGTCGATGACCAGCCCCAACTCGTTGGGAGTCTGACCGCCGGATTTCTTGCGGCCGACCACACCCTCGATCTGGGTGAACAACGGCGCCAGCTTGTTGACGACCTCGACGATGGCGTCCGGGTCTTCGCCTCGGATGAACACCTCGGCGACGTTGGTTTTCTCGTCGGCGGCCTGCTGCTCGTTACCGGCAAGGATCTCGACACCGGGCTTTTGGGGAAAAGCGTCGATGAGTATCTTCATCGCCTCTTTGACCGTCGGCTTGCCCTTGTTGTCTCTGAGGAACCAGGCACTCAATTCTCCGTCGTTCTCCTCGTGGTAGACGAAATAGCCGTCGAGTCCGAGTTCCTCGCGATGATCCTCCATCGTCTGCTCGATCGCGTTGAAGTACTCCGAGGCCTCGTCGAGCGTCGTGCTGGGCGGCAATTCAAACTCGACCTCGAACTGCGCCTGCTCGTCGTCCTGCTGGCCGACGAACTCGGTCGTCCGGCCATAAACCAGGTTTGTCAGGATCAGCACGCCGATCACACCGGATATCAAGCCGAATCGATGCTCTAGACAGGTGCCGAGGAGCCTGTTGTAGGCCTCGTTCAACCTGCCGAAGGTCTTGTCGTAGAGCGTTCCCAGCATTCCGGTGAACCGCCGGTGGAGCGCTTCGAACCGCGACGGCGTGGCCTGTTGCTGCTCGCGCGTCGAGAGTGTCAGATAAACGCACAGCGGGATGAACACGAGGGCGACGATCAACGAGCCCGAAACCGAGACTGCCACGGGAACGGCCATACGGGTCAGGAAGAACCCCGCAGGCCCTTCGATCAAGGCCGCGGGTAGGAACACGATCACGGTCGTCAGCGTGGACATCGTGATCGCAAGCGCGACTTCGCCTGCTCCGCGGATACAAGCGTCACGCCGCGTCAGACCGTCCCGGCGCAGCCGGTGAATGTTTTCCGCGACGACGACGGAATTGTCGACGAGCAGACCGATGCAGATCATCAACCCGATCAACGAGAGGATGTTGAGCGTTTCGCCGACGAAGTACATGACGGTCACGCCGACGACGAGGCTGATCGGGATCGAAAATGCGACGATCAGTGTCAGCCGCAAACGTCGCATGAAAAAGAACAGCACGATCCCCGCGAGCACGCCGCCGAACATACCGCTTTTGACTAAAGTACCCAGACTCTCATCGATGATCTCGCCCTGACTGAAGAAGCTGACCATCTCGAGTCCGGCGAGCCGTGGATTGGCCTGGAGTTTCTCGAGTTGCGCGTCGAGCCTGTGCGTGACTTCACGCGTATTGGCCTGGGCTTCCTTGACGATCTGGATGGCCACTGCGGGTGTGCCGTTGATTCGGGCGCGATAGTCCTTGTCCGGTTCTTCGTAACTTATCTTTGCGACGTCTTTGAGCCGCGTGGAAAGGCCGACAAGCCGATTCTCGAGTTCCTCGACCGAGCGATAGTTGGCCATCGATCGGAGCAACAGTTTTCGGGAGCCGGTGACCACGTTCCCGCTGGCCATGGTGAAGTTGTCGCCGCCGAGATCCTGAGCCATCTCGTAGATGTTCAGACCCGCCGCGTTGGCTCTTTCGCGATCGATCTCGATCAGGATTTCCTTTTCCTCGAGCCCGAAGCTCTGGATCGTCCCGACGCCATCAAGCCGTTCGACAGGGATGATCACGTCGTTCTGGATCAAGTCCCAGGGGTCTTCCAGGTCGGGGTCGATCCCGATGCCGATCATGTATACCGGGAACCCCGAGCTGTCGTTCTTCCGAATGAACACTTTGTCGACATCCGTTGGGAAATCGACCCGGGCCCGCTCCACGCGATCGCGTACTTCGCGGTAGGCCACGTCCATGTCGCTGCTCTGTTTGAAGAGGATGAACACCTGGGACATGCCGGAGAAACTCACGCTGATGATCTTGTCGACTCCACGAACGCTGCCGAGTTCTTCCTCGATGGGGATCGTGAGTTTGTCCAGCACCTCGCGCGGTGGGGAATCCTGCCAAGGCACCTGGACCGACACCATCGAACTGACGAACCCGCTCGGAATCATCTCGGCGGGGATGTTCATGACGGCGATGGCACCGATCACCGCGATGGTCAGTGCCAACATCAGGACCGCGATACGGCGGTCCAGGGAAAATTTCGGCAGGGTGTGTTCCCGGTCGTAGTCGCGTGGACTCATGGCGTCACCGAATCGATATCCGCACCCGAAACCAACGGGGTGGTGGGTTTGTCTCGCTTCCGGGCGCCCGAGAGCCAGGCGACCATGCCGTCGAGCAGCGAATAGATCGTCGGGATCACGATCAGGGTCAACGCGGTCGATGTGATCAGGCCGCTGATTACCGCGATCGCCAGAGGGGCGCGAAGCTCGGCCCCATCTCCGATCCCGAGCGCCAGCGGAAGGAGCCCCAGGACGGTCGTGGCGGTCGTCATGAGGATCGGCCGCAACCGCACCTGGCCGGCGGTGAGGATCGCCTCGCGTTTCTCGATGTTGCGCGCACGGAGGGTGTTGATGTAATCGACCAGCACGATCGCGTTATTCACCACGATCCCGGCGAGCATGATCATCCCCAGGAACACCACGACCGAGAGGTTCATGCCGAGAAACTTCAACGCCAAGAATGTTCCCACGAACGCCAGCGGGATCGTGATCATGATCACCAGCGGGTGGATCAACGATTCGAATTGCACGGCCATGATCACGTAAACCATGAAAAGCGAGAGACCGAGCGCCAGCACCAGGCTACGCTGCGAGCGCTCCCATTCTTCGCTCTGCCCGCGGATGTCGAATCCCAGCTGGGCCGGCCATGCGACATCGCTCTGCAGCGTCTCCCGGATCGACGCGGCCGCTGCGGACAGCGAGCCCTTGTCCAGGTTCGCTTGGATCAACGCCACACGACTGCCGTCAACCCTGCGTACCTCGCTGGGTCCCTCACCCAGCGTCACGTCGGCGATGGCGCTCAGCCGAATCGGCCGTTCGCCGCCCGGGTTGACGATCAGGTTGGCAATGTCCTCGACGGTCTCGCGGTCGTCCATTTGCAGTCGCACGAGAATCGGGATCCGACGATCGGTGAGGTTGAAACGTGTGGCCTCGAAACCCTTGACCTTGTCCCGAACGTGGCGCGCCACGGTGGCGATGTTCAGGCCGTAGAGCGCCAGCTTGTCGCGATCGTAGACGATCTGGACTTCCGGTGCGCCGGGTCGCAACGTCATTTCGATATCGGCCAGACCGGGAAGGCGTTCCATCAACCCCTTGGCCTCGGTCCCGTAGCGGCGCAACAGGCTCAGGTCGGTGCCGTAAATCTCGACTTCGATCGGTGTCTTGGAGCTGAACAACACCGGGCGAACGACGCGGGCTTCCATATCGGGGATCCCGACGAAGCGCGTCCGTAGCCGTTCGATGACCGCTTCCTCGATCTCGGCGGAGCGGCTTTCCTTATCCAGCACGACCTTGAAGCGCGCGGAGTGTTCCCCCTCGTCGCTACGGCTGGAAGTCGCCGAATCGTAGCCCACCGTAAGGATCAGCGATTCGATGTGATCCCGCTCGGCCAGGATCGCTTGTTCCGCCGGGGCTGTGATCCGGGCTGTTTCGGCCAGTGGAGTCCCCACGGGAAGTTGGACCTCGACCGTGAACTCTCCCTGGTGGACTTCGGGTAACAATTCGCTGTCGAGCGAGGTTCCGGCATCCCATGCGAGCCAGACGCAGACCACCATCAATACGACGACGATGGCGGGGTGCGCGAGGGCTCCGCGCAGGATCTTCGGGTAGGCACGGTTGGCGAAGGAAAGCGTGGCGCTGACCAGTTTCGAAGGCAACCATGTCAAGACGCCGAACACGACGGCGATAACGGGTACCAGTGCGCCGCGTGTGAACGAGGCAAAGCCCATCACCGCAAGGACGACCGGCTTGCCGATGACCCACTCGAGAACGCTACCGATCAGGAACCGAACGACGAAGACGTAGAGCACACCGAAGATGAGTACCAGCGGGGCCGCGATGGCCGCGAGCGGCCAGAGGACGAAGCTCAATTTCTTCCCCAACACCGATTGGCGATAGGGCAACAACAGGCAGACGGGGAAAGCTTTCCACACCGCGGGAATCCCGGAACGCAGCGCCTTGAGCGAGGAATACGACCACAGGCCCGTCGTGCGCTTGACGTAAGGGTCGGAGGTCAAACGCTTCCGGATCGCCAGAACGATCACGGTGATCCAACCGATCACAAGAGCGAGCACGAACAAACCGCCGACCGCAACGCCCGCCTGTCGGTTTTGCGAGGCCAGCGTACCCAACCCGAGGACCGCTGCGACCACTCCCGTGGTGCCGAGCCCGAGAGCCGTGCGATTCGCGACCATCGGGATGAAGAACAGCGCAACGCCCGCCGAAGCAAGCAGCGAGAAGACGACCGCGAGGCCAAGGTCACCGAAGGCCTGGCCCGCGATCCCCTCGACGAACACCATCGGGAAGAACACGGCGACCGACGTCAACGTCGAGGCGATCACCGCCGAACGCACCTCGAGGGTGCCACGGATGACCGCTCGGGTCATCGGGTCGCCCTCTTCCTTGCAGCGGTAGATCGATTCGAGCACGACGATCGACGAATCCACCAACATGCCGATGCCCAGGGCGAGCCCCCCCAGCGACATGATGTTGAGCGTAATGCCCATCGAATTGAGCGGGGCGAACGTGACGAGCAACGACACGGGGATGCTGACCGCGATGATTGCGGTGCTCTTGAAATTTCTCAGGAACAGGTACAACACGGCGATCGCGAGGAAGCCGCCGAAGATCGCGGTGTTCTTGACGTCTCGGATACTGCTCTCGATGAATTGGGAGCGATCGGCGACGATCGTCATGTACGCGCCCTCGGACTTGTAGAGAGCGGCGTTGAGCCCCTTGGCCGGCTGCGCCCCGGGTGGACCGCGTTTCTTCGGCCCCGCGGCGGCGACGGCCTTGTCGCCCTCGCCCTCGCGCTGTTCCTCGATATCGAACGCGCCCAGCAGGCGACGCACGCGATCGGCAACCGCGACGATATTGGCGTCGGCTTCCTTGAAGACGTCGATCTGGACGCTCTCGTTGCCATCGGTACGCGTCAAAATCTCGCGCTCTTTGTGCGACCAGCTCACGCTGCCCAGATCTTTGATGCGCACCGGCCGGCCTTCAAAAGTGGAGATGATGGTTGCTTCGATCTGGTCGAGATTGTCGTACTCGTTGAGCGTGCGCACCATGTATTCGATGCGTCCTTCGAGCAGCGTTCCACCGGCCACGTTGATGTTTTCCTGGGCCAGGCGGTCGATCACCATCTGGATCGAGATGCCGGTGCGGCGCAACGTCGCGGCGTCCAGCGAGACGTGGATTTCTTCCTCGAGACCACCGCGCACCTGAACGGCGGCAATGCCTTTGATCGGCTCGAGCTCGCGTTTGACCTGTTGCTCGGCGAGACGACGCAGCCGGCGCAGGCCTTCTTCACCTTCGTAGCGCTTGCCGTCACCGGACAGACTCACCTCGAGGATCGGATCCAGCGACGGATCGAAGTGCAAGATCAGCGGGCGGTCGGCTTCAACGGGTAGGAATACGCGGTCGAGTTTTTCGAGCACATCCTGGGTCGCGTCCGACATTTCGGTGTCCCAGGCGAACTCGAGAACCACATCGGAGATCCCGGCGCGGTTGATGCTGCTGATCTTCTGTAGCCCGCCGACGACACCCAGGGCTTCTTCTATCGGGCGGCCGATGTCGTTCTCGACCTCTTCCGGTGCGGCGCCGGGGTACTCGGTCCGCACCGTCAGCGTCGGGTACGTCAGTTCGGGCATCAACGTGACCGGCAAACGACCCAGCGAAAGGTAGCCGAAGACCACCGCCGCGAGGGCCACCATCAGGATTGCGACGGGCCGCGAAACGATGAAGTGTCGACCGGATTCGGACTCGTGGCTCACAGCGCCGCCCGCTCGACGACCGTGTCTTCATCGGACTCGGACGGCTCGACGACGGAAGCGCCTGCGGCTTCGCTCGGAAGTTTGACGAGCGCGCCTTCCTTCAGCCCGGCCTGACCCGCCACCACAACGCGATCGCCCGCTTCGAGACCGGAGACCGGCTCCACGCTGTGCTTGTCGGCCAGGAGAGACTCGATGAAGATTCGCTCGACGCGATCCTCACCCTTCATGCGGTAGACGAACATCTGGTCGTTGTCGTAAACGACGGCACGTTTAGGGACGAGCACGGCTTCGTTGTGCGTGGCCGTGATCAGGTTGACGTCAACGTACATGCCGGGACGCAGACCGGGTTGGGCTCCAACGGCGACGGTGACCTTGACCGTTCCCGACTTGGGGTCGACGATCGGAGCAATCCGTTTGACGTTGCACGCGTAATCGAGACCCGCGGCGGCCTGCGCGGACACGTTGGCCGGAAGCCCCGTTCGCAGTTCGGCGAGATGTTTTTCGGGGACGTAGATGCGAGCGACGATGGAATTGAAATCGATGATCTCGAACAACGCCTGGCCGATCTGCACCTGATCACCGAGGTTGATCATCCGCGAGGTCACGGTGCCTGAGATCGGTGCGCGGACTTCCGTGTAACCGAGCTCGCGTTCGGCATCGGCCTGGGAGATACGCAATTGCTCCAGCTCGTAGTTGGCGTTGTTGTACGTTTCTTCGCTGATCAGATCCTGCTTGTACAGGCGTTCCTGGCGGGCGAATTCACGCTCCGCCTTGGCGACCTGGCTCTTGACCTTGGCCAACGCGCTGTGCTGCGCCTCGTTCTGGAGTCGCATCAACACCTGGCCGCGCCGCACGCGTTTCCCTTCCTCGGTGAGGAGTTCGGTGACCTGGCGCTGGGCTTCGGCGACGACGCTGACTTGGTTTTCCGCTTCGAGATTGGCTGAAAAGGCGAGGACCGCTTCGATTGGGCCGAGGGCCAGTTCGCTGATCTCGACGGGGACCGCTTCTTCCTTGTCCTCGTCGTCGTCCTTGCCCTTTTTCTTTTTGCCCTTCTCGTCTTTCTTCTCGGTGTCCGTCTGTTCGTTATTCGCCGGGGTCGCCTCGACGGAATCTCCCTCGGCCTCGGTCGCACCGTTGGCGCCCGCACATCCGACCAGGAAACTCCCGATCACGAACAGAAAGACGATCAGGAAAAGGGAAACGATTTGCTTGAAGTTCACGACGTCCTCCGGGTCATCCCACAGCCTCATGCCTTAGATACGAGCGAGCGCCGACGCGGGTTCCGTCGACGTTCGTACACCGATGTATTAATGACGGTCGAAGACCGGGATGGATTACAGGTCGGCGCCAAATCCATATCGACGGCCGGAATCCGCCTGTGAACGGACACCTGAACTTCTGTTATTATAAGAATGACTTTGCAAGGACGCGGACCCTCCCGTCCACTACAATCCCCCGTTCCAGCCACGATGAGGGTGCCATGAAGCTGATCGAGTGCGTTCCGAACATTAGCGAGGGCCGGGATCGCGCGGTGATCGACGCGGTCGCGGCGGAGGTCACGGCGACCGACGGGGCGATGCTGCTGGACGTCGATCCCGGCGAGGCCACCAACCGTACGGTGATCACGCTTGCGGGGCCGCCCGAGTCCGTCGTCGAGGCCGCGTTTCGCCTGATCCGCAAGGCCTCCGAGCTGATCGACATGAGCACGCACCACGGCGCGCATGCGCGGATGGGCGCCACCGACGTCTGCCCGTTCGTGCCGATGCGCGGTGCGACGATGGAAGATTGCATCGCCGCGTCCAGGCAGCTCGGCGAACGGGTCGGCGCCGAACTCCGGATCCCGGTTTACCTTTACGGAGAGGCCGCGCAACGCGCGGAGCGGAAACGGTTGCCGGACATCCGGCAGGGAGAGTACGAAGCGCTGGCGACGAAGCTGAAGGATTCGACGTTTGCGCCGGACTTCGGGCCCGCCGAGTTCAACGCCGGGGCCGGTGCGACCGCCATCGGCGCGCGCCCCTTCCTGATCGCGTGGAACGTCAACCTCAACACACGGAACCGCAAACACGCGAACAGGATCGCGGCGGAGTTGCGCGAACAAGGAAAGCTCAAACGTGACGCGAACAACAAATTCGTGCGCGACGAGAATGGCAAGGTGCTGCGCACACCGGGTCGGTTTACCGAGTTGCAGGGCGGGGGTTGGTACATCGACGAGTACGGTCGGGCTCAAATCTCGTTCAACCTGATGGACTACAAGGTCACCTCGCTGCATCAGTTGTTCGATGCGTGCATCGAGGAGGCCGACAAGCTCGGCTGCCTTGTCACGGGGAGCGAGTTGGTCGGTCTGGTGCCGCTCGATTCGCTGCTGGCGGCGGGCGACCATTACCTCGTGAAACAGGGCATGACGACCGGGGTCCCCGAATCCGAGCGCGTCCACGCAGCCGTGCTTTCGCTGGGACTGGCCGAACTCTCTCCGTTCGATCCGGCCGAGAAAATCCTCGAATACAAATACCGTGGCGCGCCCAGCGGGCTCAAGTCGATGCGCCTCGACAAATTCTGCGACGAGTTGTCGAGCGACTCCCCGGCGCCGGGTGGCGGGAGCGTGGCCGCGCTGTGCGGGTCGCTCTCGGCCTCGCTATCCGGAATGGTCGCCGCGTTGAGCTGGTCCAAGAAAGGGTTCGAGCCGCGACGACCCGAGTTGGACGAGATCGGCCGTAAGGGTCAGGCGCTGAAAGACTGGTTCATCGATGCCGTCGACCGCGATACCGATGCGTTCAACGAAGTCCTCGCCGCGCGGCGACTGCCCAAGAACACCGACGACGAGAAGGCGGCCCGCAACGATGCGATCGAACGCGCGAATCAGGCCGCGACGCGTGTGCCGTTGGCCGTCCTCGAACGCAGTGTCGAGGCCATGGACCTGGCGTTACACGTGGCCGGGAAAGGAATGCCCGCGTCGGCCTCGGATGCCGGTGTCGCCGGCGCCTGCGCGCTCGCCGCGGCCGAAGGCGCGGCGCTGAACGTCCGCATCAACCTTCCGTCGCTGACCGATTCCGCCGCGGCCAAGGAAATTCGGGAGTCGCAGGAACGTCTGCTGTCGCAGGCGCGCGAGACGCGGGTCGAGGTGCAACGCACGGTCGACTCCGTGCTTGCCGAAACCTAGGCGGGCGAATCCGGCGCAGCCAAACGATAGAGCGTTCCGCGCCGCTCGCCGTGCTTGTCGAGCAGACCTCGATCGACCATCCGGCGCAAGTTGTCCTTCAATGTGTTGCGGTTGGCACCGGTCGCCTCGAGCAAGAGACCGGCCCCGACGGTGCCGTGTTCGCGCACCGCTTCGAGGATCGCCTGTTGAAGCGGCGGAAACGCGGTGGTCCGCTGTTCCAGTGCGATCTTGATGTCGACCTTCTCGCGGTGCCGGTCGAGCGCACCGACGAAGAACTCGATCCACGGTTCGAGGTTGGCCTCGCCGCTCCAGAATCGGGTTTGCGCGGAGTCGAAACTCGCCTGGTACTCGTCACGGGCGTCTTCGATTCTCGCCTCGAGACTGGCATACGGGAGGTGCACGTAACCCGCGCGGCGCAACAGGTGTCCCATCGCCAGAAACATGACCCGGGCGTTCCCGGTTTCGAATGGACTCGCGGCGAGCAGACCCAGCGCAAAGATCGCGATAGCCGGAATCGGATGCCGGGACGGATGCTGCAACTCGCGTTCGAGCCCTTGGATCAGAGCCTGCAATTGCGGTTCGATCTGCCGTGGAGACAGGGTCGAAAAAACTCGTCCGGTGGATCGTCCCGATGCGTCGAAGGCCTCGCGGACCAGCGACGTTGCGCGCCAGTCGCTGGGACGAACGGCGTGCGGGTCAACGACCGCCAACGCGTGCAGCATCGCGAAGTCGGACGGTTTTAGCGATCGCGTGGGTGAAGCGAACGAGGCGCCGAGCGCTGCGGCATAGCCCTTCACATCGCGATCGTCGGAGGTGCGGAGCGCGTCTCTGCCGAGAACCTCGGCGACTTCGCTGTCGGAGACGCGTAAACCCGAGAGGCGGGATGCGGCGGCGGTCGATTGCGTCCTCGCGACTTCGGCCAACGAGACCAGACGGGAGGTCGAAGCAGGATTCCCGGCGCTCCACAGCTCCAGGTGCTGATCGATCCGTGAGATCCTGGCGAGGATTTCTTTGCTGAGGGGGATTTCGAAATTCAAAGAATTCACCTAGTCAAACACCCAAATACACCCAAATCTTCTCGGCGAATTTAGGTGCGATCTCCAGGAAAGTCTCGTTTTGTCGGCTTTGTCATCCTGTCCGAGGCTTTGGGCATCCTAGAGGAGGCTTCGCGATTTCCCGGCCCACCCAAAATCTCGCAAATCGCCTCCGGTTCGAGAGCAACCCCTTTCTACACCATCTTGCCGGTGGAAGGGAAGGCCCTATACACTCGGAGAGGACACCCAAATGAGCCTAGAACCTTCACAAAAAAGACATGGGTACCGGTTCCTGGCCGGTTTGAAGGCCACTCTCCAGCTCGGGACGACCGAAATCCCCTGCCTTGCAGTCGACCTGCACCGAAGCGGCGTCATGCTCGAGGGCACGTGTAGTGCGGTAGAGAACGCCATC
>Ga0224508_10000696_pt1 | contig 32309 bp, 36 predicted proteins | sample SF_Jan12_sed_USG_4_FD_170157 | JGI IMG/M metagenome (GOLD analysis project Ga0224508, IMG submission 170157) | Sediment microbial communities from San Francisco Bay, California, United States - SF_Jan12_sed_USGS_21 | ecosystem: Environmental > Aquatic > Marine > Sediment | place: USA...
TGCTGTTTTTCTTACTTTGGAGAATAATCTTTGTTTTAGATCTTCTACATCTCCTTGTATTCCAAAATATTTTTGAAATTTTTCTGTTGTTGTGTATATTTTCAATCTTCCTACATTTTGGTGATTAATAAAATCTAATTGTCGTAATTCTTTTAGATGTGCATATACGCCAGAACCTCTTGTTTCTACTAGTTGTTTTGATGAAATTGGTTGCATATATGCAATGTATGAAAGTGTCTTAAGCGTGGCATTTGGAAGAATGGGTTTTGATGCATATCTTTTCACTGTAGAACTGTATTCTGGTTTTAATTGCATTACGTATGTTCCTTCAGGGAGTATTGTTACTTCAAGTGCCTTAAACGCAGATTTTGTTTTTTTCATAATGTTGTTTAGTACTTCCACTGTTTTTGTTCTGGATTCCGTGCCTGATGCTCTGATTAAATCTTCTATTTTGAGAGGTCTACCTGCTGAGTAAAGTGCTGCTTCAATTCTTGCTGTTGCTTCATCAATATTTTCAATTCTTGCCAATTGTCTATCCCTTCTAAAATCTAGTTAAAGAAATCTTTTCTCCATTTCTGATCAGTTTGTTAATTCTTCTTTTATTGCAATAATTTTGATGTCCTCTTCAATCTGTTCAAGATCTACTTTTTGATCTCTTGCTAAAAATAATATTGCAAAGAAACATCTGATTGAATCCACTTCATCTAGATCTGTGATAATGTCTTGAAGTAACCCAAACCCTGTAACTGAAATCTTCTTCATTATTAGATCTTCATATTTTCCAATTATGCTTTCAAGTGAAATAAAATATTCCTGGAAATCTGGAGCTTCAATTGGTTCAATTTCTACTTGCTTGTTCCTTCTTGATTGTGGATTTGCGATTGTACCAATAAGATTCTGAAGTAATCCCAACAAATCATCTAATGAAACTGGATATGTTGATTCATGTCTATACGGAATGTCAATTAATTCTATATCTACATCTGTTCTTTGACGCATTGGCTTTCTCTCCATTGCCGCTTTTTGCAATGCAAAAATACTTTCAACTTTCATTCTGTAGATTAATGATGAGGATAATGCTGCCATTCCTGCTACTTTGAGATCTTTTTTCCCTGATTTTTCGAGAATTTTGATTAATAAATTTAATATTTTAATTAGATCAATTTCCCAAATATCTTTTTTGACAACAGCTGAATGTGGACTAAACAGAATATTGATTGGTTCTTGAGATATGCTGTTGGGAGTCTGTGGTTCATTCACATGATGACTATATTTTCAATCCATAATATCTAATGGCTCTATTTTTTTCTCATTTCCAGTCAACTCTTATATTGTTAAGATGAAAAATGAATTTATGAAATCTGCTAGAATTACCGGTCCTAATGAACCTCTTGCAGTATCTGAGTCTCAAACCCCAAAACCTCAAGAAAATCAGGTTCTAGTTAAAGTGAAATCTGTAGGAGTTTGTCATAGTGATTTGCATCTGTGGGAAGGCGGATATGATCTTGGAGATGGTCAATTTATGAAAGTTACCGATAGAGGTGTAAAATACCCTGTAACCCCTGGACATGAGATTGTTGGTACTGTTGAAGATATCGGCAATGGAGTTTCTGGAATCTCAAAAGGCGATGAAGTTTTAGTTTTTCCTTGGATAGGCTGTGGAGAATGTCCTGCATGTAAAGTAGGAAATGAAAATCTTTGCGATACTCCAAAATCAATGGGAGTTTTTCAAGATGGCGGATATTCTGATTATACTTTAATTCCTGATTCTAAATATTTGGCAAAACTTGATGGTGTTGATCCAGATTCTGCAACTTCACTTGCATGTTCTGGACTAACTGCATATACTGCAATTAAAAAATCAAATCAAAACTCTCCTGAATTCCTTGTTGTTATTGGTGCAGGTGGTTTGGGATTGATGGGAGTTCAAATTGCAAAAGCAATCACTGATGCTAAGATTATTTGTGTGGACTTGGATGATAAAAAATTGGAGACTGCAAAATCTATGGGTGCTGACTATACTATTAACTCTAAAGATCCTGAAACTGCTCAAAAAATCCTATCTATATGTAATGATAAAGGTGCAGACAGCGTTGTTGATTTTGTAAATGCTCCTCCAACTGCGAAACTAGCTTTTTCTATTTTGAGAAAGAGAGGTAATTTGGTTCTAGTTGGTTTGTTTGGTGGTTCTATTGAATTATCACTTGTAACAATTCCTCTCAAATCCCTTTTAATTCAGGGCGCATATACTGGAAATTATAATGACATGGTTGAACTTCTTGATCTTGCACGAAAAGGAACTATTAATCCAGTTATATCTAAAAGATATTCTCTTGATGAGGCAAACACAGCTTTGAATGATCTCAAAGATCGAAAAATTATTGGACGTGCTGTGATAAATCCCTAAACTAATTCACTTTCCTTCAAACTATGAAATAATAAATTAATCTTACATCAAAAAATTATTTTATAATTGTAATTCTTACTGCTCAAATTCTATCTTTGTAACAATTCATTCTTCTAAAATCCATCTAGTCTCTAATCTTTGCTGATCTTCTGGTTCTCCTATCCCTGTGGCAAATCTCCAAATAAATGGTGCATCGGTAATCATTTTTTCTTTTATTTTTAGAAGTGATTCCATTTCTGAATGTAAATTTTGGTCTGCTTTTCCATGTTCTTTGCAAAACTTACATTTATGATCAAGTGTAATGGGGTCTGACTCAATCAATGGATAAGTCATACATGCAAGCGGTCTGTCTTTGTAAATTTTACATGGAAATCCCCCGTGTGGTGATTTATTTCCACTTTTAGTATCTAAGAAAGGACATGTGTTTCCATTTTTTTCAATTCCCATTAACTGATATGCCAAAACTTTTGTTGGAACCAAATTTTTATTTTCAGAAAGTCCAATTCTTGGGAGAATTTTAATCTCAAGTCTCTTTTCTCTTCCAAGTTGTTCTATTCTTTCCTTTTCTTCAGGAAGTATTAGCACTCCTATTTTTCCAAATCTCTTGCTTGGATAATATTCTCTTTCAATGCAACATTGAGAACACTCTTCTATACAACTAAACTCCATTAATTTTTTTAAAATTCTAATAGATAAAATTCCTTGTATATTGAATCCCTATCTCCTACTTTCAAAAACCCCACCAGTTATATGCTCATAATATTAATTGTCATTATGGGTAAGCGCCAAGTTAAGAATGAAAGTGCTCTAAAAGAGATTCGTATTCCTGAAGAGGGGGAACTTTTTGGCAGAGTCTTAAAGATGCTTGGTGGTGAGAATGTTCTTATCAAATGTACTGATAATATTACTCGAAGGGGTAGAATTAGAGGCAAATTAAAGAGAAGAGTTTGGATAAGAGATAATGATATCGTAATTATTGCCCCTTGGGATTTTAATGAAGCTGAACGAGGAGATATTGTTTGGAGATTTACACTTCCTCAAGTAGAGTGGTTAAAAGCAAATAACCATATTCCTAAAGATTTCTAGTCTCTTTTAGATTTAATCTACTTTTTATGACTTAGTTAATATAGCGAATAAACTGCTTCAAAGTCAAATGGAACAAGGTACCGTAAAATGGTTTAACCGTACTAAGGGCTTTGGTTTTATCGAAAGAGAATCTGGTGAGGATCTATTTGTTCACAAATCAGATGTTGATGGATTCATCAATGAAGGCGATAAAGTCGAGTTTGAAGTAGGCGAAGGTAAAAAAGGACCAGCAGCTCAACAAGTCAAGAAATCAGCATAGGCAATGAATTTTTTAATTTAAGACTTCATCTTTGTTTTCTTAAATCCGTCTATCTTTTTATTATTTTTAAAATCCAGTTTTTAATAATTGAAAAATTTGTGGTCCCAAGCGAAGGAATTGAACCTTCGACAACCCGGTTTCTGTATGCCTGATATGCTGTTCTTTGGTCAGCCATCTAAAGCCAACAACTACAGCCGGAAGCTCTACCAGGCTGAGCTAGCTTGGGACAAAAAAACGATGATATCTACTATTAAAAAACTATCGTAGGTGATTTTAATTGCATTTTTGTGATCACTATACGCATAAATACTCTGTAAAATTGTTGAAGGCGTGATGTCTGAACTTAAACTGTCTTATTCTGGTTATGTTTGTGCACCATATTTACACACCCATGAATCTGTTGAGCTTAAGGAACATTGGATTAATTCAAAAAATATCGAAAAATTATTTTTTGTTACGGGAACATTTTCTAATGAAAGTAAACCCTACTTTTCTAATTTTACTAATCATTACCTACTAGCTAAATTCAAAGACAGTGAAAAGATATCGGATGATCTTTTGAAACATAATCAAGACAAAACCTCTTTTATGTTTAATATTAAAGATGATCTCTTTCAACGAGAAGTTCAAGGGGTGACTAATTTCATTTCTGTATATTTTATGGAATACGCAGAGGACAACGAAGATCTACAAGAAATTGCAAATCTTTTATTGAAAAGAGAGAAAATTGGAAAAGCAGGTTTTGGAACTATGGATACTTTTTGTTTAATTCCTTCAAAATTTACATTTCCATATAATGAAAGTATAGCGGTTATTGAAGTTGCTAGCGAAAAGAGTCATCAAAGTTTAAAGAAATACTGTGAACAAACAAGACGTGATGTCAATCGAAAAGGATTAACTATGACTAACTTGGTGAGTCTTTCAATGCTTGAACAAATGAAATAAAAAAACTAATTTTCCTTATATCCTTTAAGCAAAATATATTGTCATGTTATATGAAAAATAATAATGATCAGAATTCCTTCTTGGAATGATTTTGAGGACTGCATATTTTATGATGAATGGTTTTGATGTTTCCTAAAACTAATTTTAATGAATCTTGATTTAGAGTTTGAGCGAATACGGCCCACTTTTAGTTAATATATAATGATGTTTAATTTTAGTACCTCCTACACTTGAATTCTTTTTCTTAAAATATCTGAAATAAATAACGTATGATGTATCTTGATACTAATAATTTCTGTATCATCATCTTGATTTGTGTAATTTTTTTTGAATCTTTTTCTGGTTATGCTCTTAAATTCTAATTATTTTCTGAACATTTTATGTGCGTAGAAGTTAAATATTCGACCAAAAATTGTTTTTCATGAGTAAACCCTCTGATCTTGGCTCTTTAAAAATAGGTTCATACATTTTGTTACCTCATTCTGATCAACCCACTGGTGAGCCCTGTAGAATTGTTGAATATGATACATCGAAACCAGGAAAACATGGTGCAGCAAAAGCAAGAATTGTTGGTGAGGGAATTTTTGATGGTCAAAAAAGACCTCATGTGGGACCAGTTAGCATGCAAATTCATATCCCAATGATTAACAAAAGAGTTGGTCAAATTATCTCCATTAATGATGATACAGTACAAGTTATGGATTCTGAAACATTTGAGACAATCGATGTTAGTTTAATTGATGATGAAGTTAAAGGCAAATTAGAAAATGCACAAAATGTGGAATATTGGGTTGTAATGGATAAAACTAAAATTATGCGTATTAAAAGCTGATGTGGATGCTGATGATGAGCGGAAAAGCCATCTGAGTTTTGATGAGGATTATGAGTAATGAAGCATCTCCAATACATTTGACAAATCTATTAATCTGATATTTAGATTATGAAACTAGCTTCCCTTTTTTCAGGTGGTAAAGATAGTGCTTATGCAATATACCTCGCACAAAAACAAGGGTATGAGATATCTTGTCTTTTGAGCGTATTTGCAAAATCTGAAGAAAGTCACTTACTTCATCATCCAAATTTACAATGGACAAAGCTACAATCAGACTCTATGAAAATCCCTCAATATACTATTTCCTCTGATTCTGATAAAACTACTGATGAATTGTTTGCCCTAGAACAGTTATTGAAAAACGCAAAAGAACAATTTCATGTGGATGGTTTAGTTCATGGCGGAATTAAAAGTAATTTCCAAAAAGAGAAATTTGAAATCATTTGCTCAAAATTAGATTTAATTCCAATTACTCCATTATGGAATACTGAACCAGAACAATACATGAATGATTTACTTGATTCAAATTTCAGTTTTATAATGACTTCTGTAACCTGTGATGGTTTAGATGATTCTTGGCTTGGAAAAATCATCTCAAAATCTAACGTTGATACTTTAAAACGCCTCTCCGATAAATTTGGATTCAACTTAAATTTTGAAGGGGGAGAAGCAGAAACATTTGTTATTGACTGTCCATTGTTCTCAAAAACAATCAAAATCAATCAAGCCAAAAAAGATTGGGATGGTTATAGAGGAAGGTTTGAAATAGTGGATGCGGGGTTCAATTACAATGCTTGATGGACTTAAGAATAGTTTAGGCGATGTACTCAAAAAGATTGTAAAATCATCAGGCATAGATGAAGAACTTATCAAAGATCTTTCTAAGGATGTTCAACGAGCATTATTACAATCTGATGTTAATGTGAGATTGGTTCTTGAAATAACAAAACACTTGGAAGAACGTGCATTAAATGAGACTCCTCCTCCTGGCCTTTCACGTAAGGATCACATTGTAAAGATTCTGTATGATGAACTTTCAAAATTACTGGGAAATGAATCTGATTTTGATTTTAAACCTGGGAAACAAAATAAAATAATTTTACTTGGAATACAAGGTAGTGGTAAAACCACTGTTACATCAAAACTAGCAAAATTTTTGACTAGACAAGGATACAAAGTTGGTGTAATTGGAGCTGATACCTATAGGCCTGGTGCATTAGTTCAACTTAGAACTATGTGTGAAAAATCAAATGTTGAAGTATATGGTGAAGAAAATAATAAAGATTCCCCTCATATTGTAAAAAACGGTTTAAAATATTTTGAGGGACAACCACTAGATGTAATTTTAATTGACACAGCTGGTCGTCACAAAGAAGAACAAGATTTGCTTGAAGAAATGGATAGAATTAACAAAGTTACAGAACCCGATTTGGCACTACTTGTAATTGATGGAACTATTGGACAACAATGTTACAATCAGGCAGAAGCGTTTCATAAAACTATTCCTGTAGGTGGAATAATTATTACAAAATTGGATAGCTCTGCAAAGGGTGGTGGTGCTCTTGCTGCATCAGCAGCTACTGGTGCACAAATAATGTACATCGGTACAGGTGAAAGAATTGATGATTTAGAAAAGTTTTCCCCTACACGTTTTGTTGGGAGATTACTTGGAATGGGTGATATTCAAGCTGTACTAGATTTAGCAAAACGATTAGAAAATGAAGGGGATGACGTGAGAATGAAAAGAATCTCTAGTGGAAAAATGAACATGGATGATTTCTTTTATCAATTAGAAGAAGTTACTAAAGTTGGTTCCTTGAAAGGGTTTCTTGAGAGTATGCCTGGTCTTTCAGGGATGGTAAAAGATGATCAACTAAATCAAATGGAAGGTAGGGTTTCAAAATGGAGATATATCATTCAAAGCATGACTAAAGATGAAAAAGCTGATCCTGATTTACTTAATTCCTCAAGAATCAAAAGAATTTCTAGAGGATCTGGATGGCCAGAAGGTGAAGTTAAAGAACTTCTCAAAAACTACAAAAACTCTAAGAATATGATGAAGGCCTCTAAAGGACGTCAAATGCAAGGTACTCTTAGAAGAATGGGGTTGGGATAATCTTACGCCTAATCTTCTCCAAACATGTCTGACTATAAAAAAATCATTCCTATTGCAAATGAAATATTAAAAAAACATGAATTATGTGAGAATTGTTTAGGTAGGTTATTCTCAAAACAATTACATTTATCATCAAATAAACTTCTTGGCAAAAAACTTAAAAAAAATCTGATCTCTTCTCAAAAATGCTACATATGTAAAAATATCTTTGAGAATTTACATTATTTTTTAAAGTTAATGCTTGATGTTTCATCAGACTATTCATATGCCTCTTTTAGTGTAGGATCTATAATTAAACCGTCTATTGTTGATAGGGATGATTATATTCGTTCCAAATACAAGCTAAAGGGAATTGATAGCATAAAGACTGACATTACAAGAGAATTAAGTAAATCTTTTTCTAGAAAAACAAAAAAAATTACTGATCATATGAATTCTGAGATTACTTTTACTGTGAACTTTAAAGATGAATCTTGTCAATTACGTTCAAAATCAATAACTCTTTTTGGAAGGTATGTCAAAACCTTGAGAGGAATTCCACAGAAACAAAAATCATGTGAAAATTGTTTTGGAAAAGGATGTAGAATCTGTAATCTTCATGGAATTTCTGAATTTAATAGTGTTGAAGGTATAATCTCTCAATTTCTTTTAAAAAGACTTGGCGGAACTACTACTAAATTCACATGGATTGGAGGTGAAGATAAATCTAGTTTAGTTTTAGGTAATGGGAGGCCATTTTTTGTTAAAATTCAAAATCCCGTTAAAAGAAATCTTAAAGTAACTACTATGAGTTTTGATGCTCTAAAAATCACTGATCTCAAAATTGTTCATGAATCTCCAAAAAAGCCTCTCATATTCAATTCATCAATAAAGATGAAAATTTCTACCGATTCTCAAATCAAATCAAAACATCTAAAAAAATTAATAGATTTTACAAAACAACCTATTGTTGTTTATGAAAAATCTGGAAAACGCACCGAGAAAAAAATCCTTGCTATAAAGTACAAACGGATCTCTGATTACATGCTTATCATATTTATCAGAGCTGAAGGAGGTTTACCTGTTAAGAGATTTGTAGATGGTGATGACGTATCTCCTGGAATTTCCCAAGTTCTTGACACTACATGTAAGTGCCAAGAATTTGATTTTCTTGATATCGAAGTACAATGATAACAATTAACTAGCACTGAATCTTGTGAAATGACATGCCAATGAGAAAAAAAGGTAAACATCAAAGACATGCTGATCAAAGAGCTGAAACTCGTAAAAAAAAGAAAGCAAAATCTGGAAAACCTAGATCTTAACTAAATCAACCTTTTTACGTTTAATCTTGACGAGTGGAAATATTGGATCCTCTAATACGTTTGAAAGATGCACATTCTAAAGGAATAATTCCTGATGATGTATATGATCTTACAATAGAGCGTTTTCCTATTACTGTTGCAGGTATAAACAGAATAGAAAAAGCATCTGGAATTAGATATCCCGTTGCATATGTAGAGCCTTCTCTTGTGATATCTTCATCTGATCCTAATTCCTATCAGTATGGTATTTTATTTGCAAGAACAATCCCTGTAATGTTTGAAGAAAAATTTCAGGTTGTAATTCAAATTTCTGCACCTTTGGTTGCTTATGGACTAAAGGGAACAATTCATGCAATTTTGGCACATGAATTCTTACATTTTTTAGAATTGATAAGAAAAATTTCAAAGATGGATTTACTTTCAGATGAAATTTCTGGAAATTTATTTGAAAACGTCTATAGTGATGAAACGAGATTGTTTGAACCTAAAGCTGTTTTTAAAGATCGTACTTTGTTAAACCATATAACAAAACGATTTCCTGCTGGGTTTCGTGATTTTAAACTAGAAGATAAGGTAATGAAATTTTGGGCTGACAGAAATCTTCCCAAATCCAATATTTCTCTTGATAGAAATACTGTAAAGTTACCTGTTGAATCCCTTTCTAAAATTAAATTAGATCCTGCATTTCTTCTAAAAATTGAACAACTAGAAGAAAAAAGTTCTAAAATTTCTAAAAAAAGATTGTATTAAACTATCTTGTTTTATTTTGAAACAATGAAATTTAATAAAATATTTTATATTTTTTCATTGATTAAATTCTGTTAATCCGCACTTTCCACAAGTATGCCTATCTTTATGCTCTGACATAAAAACACCTTTTCCACATCTTGAACAATTCTTTCTAATCCTTGATACTTTGTCTCCATCTACTTTGAAATACTTGTATACGTTGGGGCTCGAGCCTTTTTTACCTGCCATTATTCTGATTTCTCCTCTTGTTTTGGTTCTTCTGTTGGGGGTTCCTCTGCAACTGATTCTTGTTTTGTTGCATTGGCTTCTGCTAATTTTGCTTTAACTTTTTCCAGTCTTGAGAATATTGTTGGATTGACATGTTTTTTCGCCAATCCCTCATCTTCATAAACATAGAAAGTACCTGTGACTAATGGTTTACCTACATGTGTTTTTAATCTCATTGGGATTACTACTTTACCATCGAGTTTGAATTCTTTAGTAATCATATCTATCGCTTCAAGTTTCTTGAGCTTTCCACCCAAACCTGCAAAATTACATGTTAGTTCTCTTCTTGACAAGAAGGGGTTATCTACGTCTGTAATCGTCTCGATAATGGACATGTACCCAAAATCCCTGGATATTTCATATAAACCTTGATTGCAGTGGATAAGAAATTTAAGAAATTACTATCCAGAAATGTTATGGAACGGTATATGCTTCACTTGGAAAATAATGGTTATGGTCCTGAACACTCTCGTGAGGTAGTTTACAAGGCAAGAGATCTGGCAGGTGACATGGCTGTTTCAGTTAGGGTTGCTAGAGTTGCCCGAAAATTTATCGAATTAGATGTATCTGTTGAAAAAGACAAACTTGACATACTTATTGAAAAACTATCTCCTATCGGTCATGCTGTCGACATTCGACATGTCTTTGAAGAAGAAATTGATAAAGAACAAGGAATAACTGATGGAATTTTTTATTTCAACAATGAACGGTTTTGGGAAAGTCATGAGGCGTTTGAAGGCGTTTGGAAAAAATGTTTTGGTCGAGAAAAGGAGCTTGTTCAGGGAATCATTCTAATGGCTGTTGTTTTTGCTCATGCTCAAAAGAATGAACAAGGAATTGGAATTGGAATGCTAAATCGAACCTTGGAGAAACTAGGGACATCTCCTTCAATGTATCATTCAATAGATGTGGATAAAATAAGAAGTAAAATTATTGAAATGCAACAAACAAATAATTTGGTTACATTTGAGATTTAATCAATTCTAGAGATTTTGTAACTACTTCTGCACCTTGAAGTAAACCTATGTTTCCTTTCTTTGCTTGTTCTTCTGTCATTCTTGTGGTTCCATCATTTTTAATAAAATCTCCTGAAACTAACACTGGAACTGGATCATCACTATGTCCTTTCTTAATACATGGAGTTGAATGATCAGCTGAAATGATAATTGCAACTTTACTTGAATCAATATTCTCGACAAGAGTTTTGAAGAATCTCTGATCAATCTCTTCTATGTTTTTCATTTTGCCTATTGCATCTCCATCATGCCCGAATTCATCTGGCCCCTTCAAGTGAACATATATGGAATTTTGGGTTTCCATTGCCTTTGCTGCAACTCTTGCTTTTTCCTCATAATCTGTTAATCCTCCTGCTTCAAATGCTTTCATTTTGAGCACTTCAGAAATTCCAAGTTCTACTGGCATATCAACTATGCATGAAAAATTCATATCATATTTCTCATTAATTGGTATTACATCTGGATATTTGTTCCCTGCATCTCTTAGTAAAATACAACTTAGTTGTTTTTTATTTTGTTCCTGTCTTTTCTTGTTTATCTGACTATCTTTCAAAATATTGATTGATTGCTCTGAAAATTCATTTACTATGTTTGCGGTAAATTTAGAATCTTCTGTATCTTCTAGAGGTAGACATTTTTCAATCTTTAAAAAGTCCCCCACTTCTTTTGCAACTCCCATTCCTCCAATATTACTATAAGCTGGATCAGTGTTAGTAATTTTTGCAGATAGTTTTTGAGAATCTGTTCTAATCCTAACTGTTACTCTGTGTCCTATTGTTGGAGAGACTACTACTTTAGTATCTGGATTTGAAAATTTAATTTTTTCTTCAATTTCTTTTGCAACTCCATCTGCATCTTCTTTTTCAATATGTCTTCCTGCTCGTCTGTCTGTAATTGTATTTTTTTCATCTAATGTGGAAAAATTCCCTCTTAATGCCAAGTCTCCATCTTTAAAGTCCATTCCTATGCCTATTGATTCAATCACCCCTCTACCTGCATAATCATCTTCATTGAATTTGTACCCTAACATATTGAATACTGCAATATCTGATTCTGGAGCTATTCCTTTCCCAACTGAAATTACCTCCCCTATTGCACCATTACTGGCAATTTTGTCTAATGTTGGGGTATTTGCAGCCTCTAATGGTGTTTTTCCATCTAAATCTGGATGTGGAAGATCACCTACGCCATCTAAAAGAACGTAAACCATATGAATATCAGAATTGTTCACAATATCCCCTGTTTAACCCAGATCTGATGCTCTCTTTTAAATCTTGCAACAAAATGTTTGATAAAAATCAAATATAAAATAATTTTTGTAATTTTTTTAAAACAAGTCTTCAAAATAGAGTGGCATTTTTTATTTTGTGAAAATTATTTTCTAAAATTATTTTTGATTTTGAATCTTATTGGATCTTAGCAAACATTTTAACAGACATTTACTGTCAGTAACCATCATGGGTTCTATGCGCAAAGATTATGTTTCTGAGCGTTTTATGATTGTCTCAAAAAAAGAAGATAAAGTTGTAGATCCAAAAAAATCCCCATATGCTCCAGGAAATGAATCCATGACAAACCCTTCTGTTCTATCTCTTGTTGCAAAAGATGGAATGCTACAACGTCTTCAAGATAATGAAGATGAACATGTAGAAGGTTGGGCTATCAGAGTTTTTGAGAGTAAAAATCCTATTGTTTCTATTGATACTGAAAATTCTTACAGTGATAGGCCATTTTATAGCGAACCTGCATATGGCTATCATTACATTGTGGTTGCATCTCCTAATCAAAAAGATACTTTTGCAACCATTGATACTGAACAATGGTCAAATGTTCTTGTTGTTGTTCAGGATAGGTTGAGATGGCTTTATACACAAAAAGGCGTAACATATGTTTCAATTTATGGTGATCACGGTGAATTATCAGGAAATACTAACCCTCATCCTCATCTTAACATACTGACATTCTCTACGATTCCTCCTGTTATTGAAGAAGAAGCAGAGGCATCTCATAAAATTCTAAATGAAAAAGGCGTATGTCCAATGTGTCATACTGTAAATGAAGAAATTGGTGGTCCACGACAGATTCTTCAAACTGAAGGTTTTGTCGCATTTTGTCCCTGGTCTACGTCATATCCGTATGAATTCTGGATTTCTCCCAAAAAACATACTACTAGTTTCTCTAAAATAACTCAAAAAGAAATCAATGATTTATCATTAATTTTACGGGCTACCTTGGGAGGTTTATCAAAAATAATCAAAAATGTTTCATATAATCTAGTTTTTCATCTTTCGCCTGAAAAGAAAAATAGTAGACAAATTCATTGGCATATTGAAATTTACCCAATTACAAAACCTTGGTCTGGACTAGAACGTGGATATGGGATTTTCTTAAATGATATCTCCCCTGAGCAAGCTGCAGAAAAACTTGGTGCAGCTTGCAGAAAAGAACTAGCTAATCTTGTTGGAATTATATAATATTCTGAATGGTTTATTTATTAACCAAATTCTGTTAGAGTAATGGCACTTGAGAAATGGCTTGCAATAACTAGTGTAGCATTATTTGCAATGTTTGCAGGTGAAATGATTTCCATTTACAACTTTATGATTACTGTTCCTGATGATTTTGAATTTGCACAGGTATTTGAAGCAGATCCAAAAATTCTTCAGTTCATTTCAATTGGAGCTGCTCCTGCCGGTGTCTTAGCTGGAGTTGCATTTATCATGTCTAAACACTACGGTTCAAAACCAATTGGAGGTTTGATTATTGCAGGTGGAATTATCATGTTGTTAGGAATGGCTTTTTGCTATTCATTGTTGGAAGAAATTGAGGATGTCTATCTTACTGATGCCGTTCTATATATGCCAATTTTGTTTATGGTATTATCTATACCTGTAGTAAGTTTTGGAATTTATTTAATCAAACACAAAAAGATACGTCCCAAAAAACAATATTTTTAGATGTGATCAAATCTTAATTCTTCTGCAACATGTTTGAATCCAAGTTTTTCATAAAATGACTTTACATCTACTGTACAATTCAAAATTGTTTTATAACATCCTTTATTCTCTGCAAATTCAAGAAGATATTTCATAATTTTCTCACCTATTCTCTGTCTTTGAATATTCTTATCTACTGCCACATCTTCAATGTGGCCCACAAGACCCCCATCATGAATAAATTTTGATTCGATCAGAAGGGTTGCCGAACCTACTATCTTTAGATCGACTTCTGCAACTACTATAATGTGATCTGGGTTGTCATTAATCTTCTCAAAAATTCTTTCTGCTTTGTATTTGTCAATGTCACTTGTTTGTCTTAATGAATCTAGTGTTGTCAAAAATCCTCTCAATAGATCATCTTTTTGTAATTCTCTTATGGTTATTTCAGTCATTTCTATCTTTAGATCTTTCATAATTTTTGGATGTGGTCTTGATATGCTTTTTTGTAGGATGATTTACTGCCTATATCTGTAAACTTATTTTTTGTTAAGAAACTGTTCAATATTTTTTTTCTATTTATTGCTTTTTTTATAACGTCGTCCATTCCGTATGTTTTGTTTTTTGGAATTAATCTCAAAATTTGAGGCTCCATTACATAACATCCTATGTTTACATTAGCCTTAATTTCTGGTTTTTCTTTCCATCCTGAAACTCTTCCAGCTTTGGACGTTTCAATTACTCCATATGGTAAATTGGTTTTGTATTCATATGTACCAATAGTGACAAATGTTTTTTTCTTGACATGTTGTTTTATCATCTTTCTAAGATCAAAATCAAAAATTGAATCCCCGTACATACAAACAAAAGTATCTTCTATGAATTCTTCTGCAGTTTTAAGCTGACCTGCAGTAGCTAATGGTTTGTTTGAAATTGCATATTCTATATTTACTCCAAATCGTTTACCATCTTCGAAATAATCTTCGATGGTTTTTCGAAGATAATTTACGCACAAAACAATTGATTTGATGTTACTTTTTTTTGTCCATTCAATCAAGTGTTCTAATATTGGTTTCTCACCTAATGGTAACATTGGTTTTGGGAGAAATGTGGTATATGGTTGTAGTCTTGTACCTAATCCTCCAGCAAGAATTACTGCCTTCACAAATTCTATTTGAGAAATGACTATTTATGTTCAAAGAAAAGATATGACAAACTCTCTATCCAATAATTTTTAAAATTTTTTTTAAAACATCATTTGGAGTTTTTCCAAACACTATAATCATTGGCTCTTTTCCAAAATCACCTTTATGATAAATCACATCCGGGGCTTTTTTTAAATTTTTAATTGCGCTATTGATTCCCCATTCTATGGTTGATCTTTTTAATTTTATATTATCTGGTTCATGAGTTCTGTCATAACTAGAAATGATTAGTTTTGATTTTTTAATTTTTGATATAGTTGAGTTTTGATATTTTAAATTTATTGCAGAGTATATTTGTGAAAATTTCTTATTCGTTGTCAGAAGTGCTGTTGCAATATGTTTTGAACCCCCATATTCTACATTTCCTGCCAGTAATGCTTGATTTCCAGCTTTGATAATTCTTCCTGACACTCCTACAACATCCTTTGTTGATTTTGGTTTTTGTTTGGAATATACAAAATTTGTTTGACATTCTGGAATATTTTTGTAAATATTTTTAATTTCAACAAACTTGTTGATTGCTTTTTTTAATTCTCTATTAATGCTATCTTCTTTTTGAATATTTGTTATCGCAATTCCTTTTCCTATTTTTTTTGCACTTTTAATTGAATCATATGTAAATTGTTTTGCAAATGTTATTGATTCTTTCACACCTTTATTTTTTGCAAGTTGAAAAGTTATTGCTGCAGAATAATTACACCCACTCCCATGGTTGATTTTAGCAATTTTATCTCCTGAAATAAAATATTCTCTATTTTTCTCAAGAACAAAATCTAACACTTTGTTATTTTTTCTTTCAATTCCTGTTATCGCTACATTTTTTGCTCCCATTTTTTGAATTATTCTGGCAATTTTTTGTGGTGTGTTTTTTGAATTAATTTTGGTTTTTGATAAAATCTCAGCTTCAAATTTATTGGGTGTAATTATTGTTGCAAGCGGAATTATATATTTTCGAAAATCCTCTATGTCTGAGTTTTTAATTAATGTACCTCCGGTGGTGGACTTAATGACAGGATCAACTACTATTGGAATTTTTAATTTTTTTAGTTTATTATGAAGTACTCTAATAATTTGAGAATTGTATACCATTCCAATTTTTATTCCATAAATTTTGAAATCTGACATTATTGATTCTAATTGTTCTTTCAGAATTTTTTGTGATACGGGTTCAATAATTCCAAAACTTGAAGTATTTTGAACTGTAATTGCGGTGATTACAGTTAACGCATGTACGTTGAATTGAGAAAATACCTTGATGTCGCTTTGAATACCTGCACCTGATGAAGGATCAGATCCTCCAATTGAAAGCAAATTCATACTTTTCTTCTTTTCAGTACTAATTTATTTTTATTTTAAATTTTAATTTGTACTATGTTGCATATTGATTTTTTGTAATATCTATTTTATACTTCCAGATCTTGTTTTATACATATGACTAAAATTCCAATGGTTGATGATTCTCTCCCTGAAGAATTAACATGTACAACTTGTTTGTTACCTATTCAATACCAGACAAAGAAGAATGGAAAATTTTTTATGGCAATGCTTCAAATGTGGAAAACAGTATCTTGTTTCTGAAAACATTGATGAAATTGAAGAAAGTTGGGGTCCCCCTAGATAATAGACATGTCTGAAATAGAATCACTAAAATCTGAAAACCAAAAACTTCGAAGTTATATCTCATTAATTTTGGCTGAAATTGAATTATCCCAAAGAGCAAATGAAATTAAACAAAATTTTTCAGATTCTTCTGATTCTAAGCGTATTGTGTTGCCTATTTTGAATAGAATTAATAAAATAAAGTCTGAAAGATTACTCTTGGAGCAAGAACTATGTCTAAATTAATTTGCATCGTTATGATGATGTTTGGGTAACACAATCAAAAGAACAAAACTCATCTTTTATACTGTAAAACTCTCTTCCACAATGTCTGCATTCTCGTATGGTCCTCATAGTGTTCTATAAGCTAATTCTGACATATAAGATCGATCAATTTTCTTAATATAGTACTAAAAATTATTGCCTGATTAATTTTTGTAATTTTCATGATTGTTTAAATCAGGTAAAAAATAGAATATTTTATGACAACTCAAATGACTGCTGCACGACGTGGAGTTGCTACTGATCAAATGAAACAAGTAGCAAAAGATGAGGACGTTTCACTAGATTGGTTAATTTCAAAAATTGCACGTGGCTCTATAATTATTCCTAGTAACAATGTAAGACCGCAAAAAATTCACAATGTTGGAATTGGTAAAGGTCTAAAAACTAAAGTAAATGTCAATATTGGAACCTCTACCCTTAATGTGAATTTGGATGAAGAAATTGAAAAATCTAAGATTGCAGTAAAATATCATGCTGACACAATTATGGATCTCAGTGATGGTGGTGATGTTAAAAAAATACGCCAAACTCTTTTAGATGCTGCCCCAATAACTTTTGGAACTGTTCCAATTTATGAGGCCTACAATTATGGGGTTGAAGTTCATAAAAATCCCTTGAATTTAACTGAAGACGATTATCTAAATGCATTTGAAAATAATGCAAAAGATGGGGTTGATTATACTACAATTCATTGTGGAATTACAAAAGATATTGCAAAACGAATTCTAAAAGTCCAAAGATATGGTGGTGTTGTAAGTAAAGGTGGAACAATTACTGCTGCATGGATGTTAAAACATGACAAAGAAAACCCCTACTTGACTCATTATGATTATCTGATGGAAATTGCCAAAAAATATGATGTTACATTTAGCCTTGGAGATGCACTTAGACCTGGCTCCATTTTAGATTCCCACGATGAATTACAAGTCCAAGAAATGATCAATATATCTCAATTAACAAAACGTGCACACGAACAAGATATTCAAGTAATGGTTGAGGGGCCGGGACATGTTCCATTAAATGAAGTTGCAGCTAATGTTAGATTGGCTAAATCTCTAATTGGAGATGTACCGTATTACGTTCTTGGTCCTCTGGTAACTGATATTGCATCTGGTCATGATCATATTGCAAGTGCAATTGGAGCTGCAGTTTCAGCGAGTGAAGGTGTAGATCTTTTGTGCTATCTTACTCCCTCTGAACATTTAGCTTTGCCCAATGCTGAGGAAGTTAAATCTGGTTTGATTGCATATAGAATTGCTGCTCATGCTGGAGATCTTGTAAAAATTCGTGATAAAGTAATAAAATGGGATATGGAAATGACTGAAGCTCGTCGTACTCTTGATTGGGAAAAGCAACTTGCATTGTCTATTGATCCTGAAGAAGCAGCAAAAATTCATAGTAGAACTGGACAGCATCCTGGAAATAACGTTCCTTGTACAATGTGCGGTGGTGCATGTGTTTACATGATGTTACCCCAACAAAAAAAGTATGAAAAAGAAAATAAAAATCTACAACAGATTGAATAATACTTTTTGAAGACTGGGAACTGTCTGATATTTTTTCAATTCTTCAACTTTTATCCACTTGAATTCTATATTTTCCCAATTCAGATTAACTGTTATGTTTTTTACTTCAAACAAAAATGGAAATATTTCCCATTCATGATTTTCATATTGTGAGGAACTGACTCTCATTTTTTCTGCAGATTTAACAAGTGTAATTCTATCTTCTGATATTCCTATTTCTTCAAAAATTTCAATTTTTGCTCTTTCTAATGGTTCTTCATTTCCTTCTATTATCCCACTAATCCCTGCCCATAAGCCTTTCATTGATTTTACTTTATTACTTCTCTTTAGAATCAATAATCTATCATCATCTTTAATGAAAGATGTTACTATCTTTGTTGAGCGCATTTCCGTTATTTTTCAACGGCTTTTACCATTTTTGTTAATTTCTTGTATGATTCATTGATGTCATTATATTTCTCTAGTCTCTCTTGACACTCTTTGATGTAATTGATTACCTCTTCTGTTTTTGATTCTTGAACTGCTGTGAGTAGTCTGCCAATATCTTTCCAAAGCTCTTCTGCAACTCTTCGAATTTCTGGATTGGCAATTATTGTCTCGATTAATTCTGGAGATTCTGTCATTATGCTTTCTGCTAATGTCTTTTGTACTCTAAACGTAGTTCCTGACATTTTTTCTGTGAGGTGCATTTTTTCGTCTTTAGAAATAATATTTGCAAATACCACATTCATTAAATGTGTAAGTCCTAAAATTACTGCAATTTTTTTATCATGTTCAATTGCATCTATTGTGACAAAGTTAGCTCCTTCAAATAATGATTTTGTAACTGTTAATTCTTTTTTTGCATCTTTAATTGGAACTGAAATAATGTTTTGTCCTTTTATTGTCTTTATTCCTGGACCAAACATTGGATGTATACATATAGGATTAATCTTATCTGGCATCTTTGATAATGATGATACTACTTTAGATTTTTCAGATGAAATTTCAATGAGGTATGTTCCTCGTTTCATTTCTTTTGCAATCAATCTTATAATTTCTGGCGTTCTTCTTGTAGGTGTGCACAAAACAACATAGTCTGCTTTTAAAATTGCACCTACCAAAGAATCTGATTGTATTATGTCTTTTCCTGTAATTTTATTTTCTGAATCGTAACCAGTTACTTCAAAACCCTCGCTTGTAAAATACTTTGCAAACCATTGTCCCATTTGACCTCCTGCACCAATAACTGTCATCTTCTTCATTATTATTCACTTATCATATCCCTTAGTATATTCATTCCTTCTACCAATATTTTTTCATCTTGACATGCAGAAATTCTGATAAAATTCTTGTAATCTCCAAACCCTTCGCCTGGCGCTATTGCTAAGCCTTTTTCTAGAGTACTGTTGGCAAATTGTGTTCCATCGAATCCTTCTTGATTGATTCGTGCAAAAATGTACATGGCTCCATCTGGAACAACAAAGTCTAATTCCATCTCTCTTGCCATTTTTGTCAACACCTCTAGTCTTTTTTGTACTGTATTAGTATTCTTGGATATGTCTGCCTCAAGTGCCTTCATGGCTACATATTGAATAGGTTCTGAGACATTTGTTAGGCATAATGCTTCTAACTTTGCCATTTTTTCAATAATCTTTGCATTTGCAATTCCATATCCTATTCTGAATCCTGTCATGGCATGGGACTTTGAAAAGGATTGTGTAACTATGCTTTTTTCATAGTTGTAACTTAGAATACTTTTCCAACTAGTTTTTACGTATTGTGAATATATCTCATCACTTAGTACATAGAGATCATTTTTTCTAACTAGATCAATTATGTCGTCTTGCAATTTTTCATCAAGTATCATACCTGTTGGGTTATTTGGATAGTTGAGCACAATCATTTTTGTATTTGAATTGATTGCATTTTTAATCTGCTCTAAGGATGGTTTCCATTTATTCTCTATAGTCGTATTGATGGTTCTAACTTTAATTCCTGAATTTAATGCACAATCTTTGTATGCAGGCCATGCCGGTTCAATTACAATCATTTCATCTCCTGGATTGAGAAGTGTTGTGATTGCAGTAAAAATTGAGAATCTTGCACCTGGACTGACTATAATGTTATCTTGTGTGATGTTTGTGTTAAATTTTTCACATATGTATTTTGCAAGAGACTCTCTAAACTCTGGCATTCCTTTTGCCTGACCGTATTTTAGAAAACCTTTGTCAAATACTTCCTCCAAAGCATTTTTTACAATAGTTGGTGGCAAAAAATCTGGTTCTCCTACCTCCATGTGGATAATTTTTTTCCCTTCCTGTTCAAGTGATTTTGCTTTTAAGAAAATTGAAAGATGTGTTTGTTTATTAGTTGATTGAACTTTTATTGATTCATTTAATAGAAAATTTAAAAATTTAGTCGCAATTGCTTCATCAAGATCTATGTCTTTACACAGTGCAATTACTTTTCCGCGTAAATTGTCTTCTCGTATTTCATCTGTTATTCCCTTACCTGTATTTTTTTTAATCTCTCCAATCTCTTTTGCAATGTTTGTTCTAGTTTTCAGCATCTTTATCATCTCTAAAGTTACTTCGTCCATCCTGTTTCGGAGTTCGTTAATGTCTGACATTTTTACAAAACTGGTTTTATGCTCCCTGCAAGAAGTGCATGATCTGCTATGGTTAAGGCTACAAGTGAATCTACTACTGGTGGGGCTCTGGGTACGACACATGGATCATGTCTTCCTTTAACTTGAAGAATTGTTTCTTTTCTAGTTTTGATATCTACCGTACTTTGTTTTTGTATGATTGATGATGCAGGTTTAAATGCAATTCTCATGGTAATTGGCATTCCATTTGAAATACCTCCAAGAATTCCTCCTGAGTTATTTGTTTTAGTAATTATCTTTCCTTTCTTAACTGTATACAAGTCATTATTCTCAGAACCATAAAGTTCTGAACCTCTAAACCCTGAACCAAATTCAATTCCCTTAACTGATGGAATTGAAAAAATTGCTTTACTTAAATCTGATTCTAATGAACCAAAAATTGGTTCTCCTAATCCAACTGGAACATTTGTTGTTACAGATTCAATTATTCCTCCAAGTGAATCTCCTTTTTTTCTTGCATCTAAAATAGATGCTTTCATTATTTTTGCAGTTTTATTTTCTGGACATCTTACTTCATTTTTATAAATTGAACTAATTATTTTTTCATTAAACTCTCTTTCCATTTTTATTTTCCCAATTTGTGATGTGTATGAGTTTGTCTCAATCCCTAATGTTACTTTGAGTAATTTTCTTGCAATAGCTCCTCCCATAACATGAGTTGCAGTTAATCTTCCTGAAAATCTCCCTCCGCCTCTATGATCATTATAATGATTATATTTTATCATTGCAGGATAATCTGAATGTCCCGGTCTCAATTTTATTTTTAGATTCTCATAATCTTTTGATTTTTGATCACTGTTCCAAATTACCATTGTGATTGGTGCACCTGTAGTGTGACCTCTAAAAACTCCTGAAATGATCTCTACAATGTCTCCTTCTTTTCTTTGAGTTGAAATCAGATTTTGTCCTGGTTTTCTTAAATCTAACATTTTTTGTATTTCTTTTTCACTAATTTCTAATCCTGCAGGACATCCATCTAATATGGCACCAATAGACTTTCCATGGCTTTCACCAAAACTTGTTAAAACAAGACGTTGACCAATAGCACTACCCGGCAATATCTTGTCAAAGTTGAATCATGTTTATAATTCCTCATTCTGAAAATTTTCAAAAATTTTTACTTGATCCAGATTTTTTTATAATTTATTACGTATGATTAAATATTATAATATTTAAGATGATTTCATGAAATAATTCTAATATAATCTTAAATATAATAATAACATACACATTTCATGGTAAAACGTGTAAATTTTAACCCATAATTTGCGCGGCTCTACGAAAAATACATGTTATCTACGCAAAAGCGTTGTGAGTGAGGAGAAAGCTTTTCACTCTATATGGAGTCGCGCCTTTTTTCCTTTTAGACATTCTTTTGAAAATTATACTATTTTACTTGAATTTTTGCACCTAGACGATTCATTTCTTCAATAAAGTTTGGATATGATACCTTGACTGATTCTGGATCTGTTATGGTGCATCCTCCTATATGTATTCCAGCAATACAAAATGCCATGAATAATCTGTGATCATTCTCAGAATTCAATTCTACTCCTCTAAGATCTCCTGATGATTCTAAAATTAAACCATCTTCTTTCTCTTGTATTTTAACTCCTAGTTTCACAAGCTCTCTTGCTATTATTGCAATTCTGTCTGTTTCTTTTAATCTTGCATGCTTTACATTAATTATTTCAATTGGATTTGATGAATTTAATGCTAGAATTGCAAGAGGTGGCAGCAAATCTGGAGAATTACTCAAATCAAATTTTCCTCCTTTTAATTTTATCAAAGATTTGATTTTGATTTTTTCATCATCAACATCTACTGTAACCCCTAACTGTTCTAGAATATCAATGAAAACTTCGTCTCCCTGTGGAAGATTCCCGATACTGCCTTTAACTGTAATTTCTTCTCCGTTTAATACTGCAGCTGAAAGAAGTAATGCAAGACTTGAAAAATCAATTGGAACCGTAAATGTGGTGCTTTTGTAAATTTGTGGTGGTATGTTATATCTCTTGTATGGAATTAATGTTTGGACTGACACTCCGAACTTTCTCATTGTTGCAATCGTTGCATCCAGATATGGCTTTGATACTAAATTCCCTTCTATGGTAAGATTAATTCCATTTTCTGTTAGAGGACCACAAATTAATAATGCTGAAATAAACTGACTAGAAAAATTCCCTGGAATTGTTACGTCTCCTCCTAATATTTTCCCTTTGATTTTGATTGGTGGTTTTCCATTTGTTGAACTACATTGTGCACCAATACTTGTTAATGCATCTAAGAGTGGTTGCATGGGTCTTTTTTGTAGACTGGAATCTCCTGTTAGTGTAATTTCTTTAGAAAACAAACTAGCAATACTTGATGCTATTCTTATTGTTGTTCCAGAATTTTCTGTATCGATTTCAGGCACGTTTGTGTCGAATTTTATTGAATTTTTAACAATGATTGACGAATTAACGATTTCAATTTCGGCTCCAAATTTTTTGCAAGCCTCTATTGTGGCAATAGTATCTGCTGAAAACAAAACATTCTCTACTTTGCTATTGTTTCCTGCAAGTGATGCAAGAAAAATTGCTCTATGTGTATAACTTTTATTCGGAGGACAAACTATTTGACCTGTAATTTTTGATTTTTCCACTTTACAATTCATAAACTTCAGCCTTTTTGTTACTAACTTTTGAAACAATTACATTTCCTTCTAATGTTGAAAATATTTTTTTGATGTTGGCTTCATTTTCTTTTTTTGTTATTGTTGCTATTGATGGCCCGTTTCCAGAAATTGATGCTCCTAGTGCGCCTTTTTCAATTAAATTTATAATTATTTTTGAATCTGAATTTAAGATGGATGTGGTAGCTAATCCATTAATGATCATTGCTTCCCAATAATTTGTTTTTCTTGCTAACTCCCATGCGTTTTCAAATACTGATGAGAGAATTTTAAGATTTTTTAAGTTTCCTCTTTTTCTATTTTTTGGAATAAATATTATTGCTATTAAATTAGAAGGACCTTTTTCAAAATGAATCCTTTTCTTTTTTGCATTGTCTGTGACATTGAATCCTCCATAATAACATGAACAAGCATCATCGTATGCTCCTGTGATACTTACATTGGATTCAATTGATGCGTCAACTCCTGCCAGCAAAATTTGTTGATCTGTGTATTTTGGTTTAAAAATTTTTGCGCATGCTAATGCCACTGCAGATGAAATCGCACTTGAACTTTTAAGTCCATATCCGGTAGGAATTTCTGAATTAAGTGTAATTATAATTTTATTTTGTTCTAAATATTTTTTTGAAACAATTTTTTCAACTGTTTTGTTAATTAGACGTGAACTGAGACTTTTGTTTTCTGATTTAATAACAATTCCTTTACCTTGACTTGTTTCAACTATTGCTTCTACCTTTAATGAAATTCCTAGAGTTGCTCCTTTTTGATTGGCTATTGCATTTACTAGTGAAATTGCTCCATGTACTGTAGCCTTTACTTTTGTCATCAAAACCCTCCTAACAACGCTTTTTTCATGGCATTATAAGGTGCTTCCATGCCGTGCCAAATTTCAAATGCCCTTGTCGCTTGACCTAAAAGCATTTCATATCCAAAAATTATGATTGCTTTTTTTTCTTTTGCTTTTTTTATAAAATCTGTATTTATTGGTCTGTATACAATATCATAAACTATTGTTTTTTCATTAATGGATTCCAAAGAAATTGGACTTGGTTCGTTTTTTAGTCCTATTGATGTTGCATTGACAATAATATCATAATTACCTGCTAAATCCTTAACATCTTCAATTTTTATTACATTTACACTTAATCCAATTTTTTTTGCAAATTCTGACAATTTATTGGCATTCTCTAATGTTCTATTTGCAATGGTTATGCTTTCTGCTTTTTCTTTTGCAAACCCTGCAACTATTGCTCTTGCTGCCCCTCCAGCTCCTAAGAGAAGTATTTTTTTCTTTTTAATGTCTAGTTGTTTTTTCTTTAAAGGTTCTAGAAAACCATCCATATCTGTATTGTATCCTTTAAGAACTCCATCCTTGTTTGTAACTGTGTTTACTGCGCCAATTAGACTGCATGACTCATCCATCTTATCAAGATATTTCATCATTTCTACTTTATGAGGAATGGTTACATTAAATCCTGTAATCTTAATTTTTTTAAGCCCTTCAATTCCTTCTGCTAATTCTTCTTTGGGAATTCTATATGCAATATATGAACAGTTTAAATTTAATTCTCTAAATACTGCACTGTGAATATTTGGAGATAATGAATGATCAATGGGATCTCCAATAACTGCAAATGTTTTTTCCATCTTGTTTTTGAGTTATTTGATTGATTTAAACTCTCGACTGTTAGTCTATTTATTTTTCAGATTTGTAATTCTCTTTACTTCATCAACACTAAATTGCCCAGGTGCAATTGCCCTTCCTAGTGAGACATATGTATATGGACTACCTAAATACAGGCACAAAATTCTTGAAATTCTACCAAAATCACCCATTGCAAATGATATTAGATTTGTATTGCCTTTTTCATTGTATAACTCAAGCATTCTGGTGGAATCATCAGTTGATTTTGCTGTACTCACAATTTTTACATTAGAGGAAAACTTTCTCATTTGATTCATTTTTTTCCTTAGGTCTGTGGATTTTGGTGTTTTTTTAAAATCGTGCCAAGAAACAAGTATTTTTGTCTTTGTTGAATTTAGGTATTTTTTTAATGATGTATTTTTCTTTAATGTGTTAAATTCAACATCTAATAAAAATGGGTTGTATTCTGCGATTAATTTTAGAATTGCAATCCGTTCTTTTTCATTTCCCGAAAATTTTCCACCCTCTGTTTTTGGTCTTAACGTACACACAACTTTGTTTAGATCTTTTTTGATTATCTCTAATGTTTCTGGAATTTGCTCTGTTTTCAAAAAATCAAATCTGACTTCAACAAATTCTGATTTCTTTAGTGCAATGTTCAATGTATATTTTATTTTGTACGGTGTATTCTCTGCAATTGATATGCACGTTTTGTATTTCATTCTTCTAATATCCATTGAAAGTATATCTTTTTTATTAGATGAAGAATAATAACATTTACGATGTTGAGCATGAAATGGGTGAGGTAAGCAGAAGGCATGTCAGCACAGTCAAAGGCGTACAGGCGCTTCAACAATGCAATACAGACAAATGCCACAAGATCAAACTATTCTTATTCAATAAATCAGTTTATGCGGTTCCTTGAATGGTGGAGAAGACAATGACACTTGTTATGATAAGTATGGTAATAACTCGTTTGTAGAATGTGAAATTAAAAGTGAACAATAATTCTTTGATTAAGACCCACACGGCCTGACGAATGTATCTAAGATTGACGATCAAGAGTAAAATCTAACGAATCAACACTGACTAAATTTTACCATAATAAAGACACTGATTTCTAACACTACGTGTATAGTTTACACGTATTTCATTTTTCTAGTATATATTCATCTGAAACTTCCATTCCAAAATGTCTACCTGTTGCAGGTTTTGCATGTGCCATGACTATGTCTCCTTTTTTTAGATGCGTTACTGATACTAGTTGCCCATTTGGTTTTACAAAGCGGATTGTTTCTGCATCTTGTGCAATAATTCCACCAATTTCTCCTCCTGCTGAGGCCTTGATCATTAACATGGGTCTTCTTTCTATCTTAGATCTACCTACTGTTACTCTTCTTGCTTTTCCTTTGGAGTTAAGAATTAGTACTTCTGATCCTGTTTCTACTTCTGAAAGATAACTTGTTGTACCATCTGGTGATAGTGTATAACAATGAACGGCCCCTGCATTCACTCTAAATGGCCTTGGTGATGTGAATGATGATCCAACTGACTCATTATGAACAAGAAACAAAAAATTTGATCTGCTGCCAATTAACATTCCTTCCCCTTTGTGAAGCATTGATGCTGTATCTACACAAACTCGTTCTCCATCTCCTACTTCTTTAATCTCCAAAATTTTTGCAGGTTTCATGTCAAAACTTTTGGTTCCTAGGTATACCATTACCTCTCTTACTTCGTTAATTGATGATGTGTTGAAAATAACTCCGTCTACTCCTACTTCTAAAATTGAAAACATCTTCCTTACTTCTTCTGGTGTTCTGGCAATTGCAAAAATCTTAGTATGAATTTTGTGTAGTTTTGCTATGATGTTTTCTAGTGGGATTATTTTCCAGTCTTTTACTTCTACTATGACAAAATCTAGTCCTTTTTTTGCAATCGTGAGAATGTTTTCAATATCTGAATTTGATAACACTTGGAACTTTTTTCCAATTTTTTTACCCTTTTGTTTTGTTATGCTTTCTTTTTCAAGAACTATGTGACTTGCAGCATTTGAAGGAAAAATTGTTTGCAGTTTTGTTTTTTTATTGCCAATCTTTTTGGGATCGAGATAAATCATCTTGATTCCTTCTGATTCTAACTGAGGAAGAAATTTGGTTAATTGTGCCTGGGATACTTTGGGTGAAATTATTAATTCTCTTGTCTTACTCAATTTTCTTCATAGCTTCCTTTGCTGTTCCTTTTTTGAAAATAATCTCAGCTAATGCTTCTACCATTTTTTCAGGTGTTTTGTGTGCGAAAATGTTTCTACCATATGTTACACCTTTAGCTCCTGCAGTCATGGCGTCTTCTGTCATTTGAAGAATATCTGAATCTGTTTTTGCTTTAGGTCCTCCTGCAATAACAATTGGAACTGGTGTACTTTTTACAATCTTTGAAAATGAATCTACATCTCCTGTGTATAGTGTTTTAACAATATCTGCTCCACATTCTGCTCCAATTCGTGCCACATGTGCAACAATTTCTGGATCATGAGGATCTTTGATATTTTCTCCTCTTGGATACATCATTGCTAAAAGTGGCATTCCCCACTTATGACATTGATCAGCTGTCATTCCTAACTGTTCAAGCATTTCTGGTTCTTCCTTACCTCCTATATTGATGTGCAATGAAACTCCATCTGCCCCCATCGCTGCTGCCTCTTTTACTGTACCAGTTAACATCTTGCGATTAGGTGATAATGATAATGCAGTGCTACTTGAAAAATGAACTAAAATGCCAATTTTGGTTGGCTTGGGTAATGTTTTGAGAATTCCTTTATTGATAATTACGCTTGTGAGGCCATGTCCTTCACACTTGTATATTGTATCTGCTGGATTTTCAAGACCTTCGATAGGTCCGTTTGAAATCCCATGATCCATTGGAATACATAACATTCTTCCTTTTCTAAGAATTCTATTAAGTCTAATTTGACTACCTGATACCATGAGTTGTTTTCATTTCTGTGCCCTACTTAAAAATAACGTGAATTGTGGTTTATTCTTAAATTACAGATACTTCAATGCAGATAAATGAATTTAGATTATAATTCTACTCTATATTGAAAGTATTTTGTATCGCCTTGATTTTATTTTGTTTTACCACATTTTATACATGATAGTTCCATTTTGTGCATATTTGTGATAGCAATATTCTAACCTGACCTTGTCTTTATTTGGAAATTTTCTAGATATTCATAGATTCTTTTACTATTTTTTGTCATCAGTGACTAAATGTTACATTAGAACATTAGGTTTGATTATCTAAAATTATAAAAAAATAATCAGCATATCTAATGATTATGTTGATATCCTTACTTTGATGTTATTTCCTATTCTTAACTCCTATCAAGGATTAAATAGAAATTCTAAGACTTGAAAAACAATTGAGTCAAACTACTGAGCAGATACAAAAGAGTAACATCAAAGACATTTTAGAAAATTCCCTTAAAGGTCAAAGGCCTGGGCCTGAAGATTGTATGAGACTATTAGAGTCTGATGATGTTCATTTGATGGGATTAGTTGCTGGGTATTTGACTAGAAAGCAATTTGGTAAAAAAGTATCCTTTGTAAATAATATCATTTTAAATTACACCAACGTCTGTATTACTGATTGCAAGTTTTGTGCATTTTATAGATCTCCTGGAGCTGAAGACTCTTACACTTTGACTCTTGATCAAATTGAATCTAGAGTAAAGGCTGCATCAGACATGTTTAAGATCCGTCAAGTTTTGATTCAAGGTGGACATAATCCCAATCTGAAGATAGAATACTATGAAGATGCCTTTAAGATGATCCGAGAGAAATTCCCAAAAGTTGGAGTTCATGGATTATCCACATCTGAAATTGACATGATTGCACGAGTTGAAAAATCATCCACAAAAGAAATTTTATCTCGATTAAAAGATGCTGGCTTGCAATCTATTCCTGGAGCCGGAGCTGAAATATTAGTTGATTCAGTCAAAGATGTAATCAGTCCTAAGAAAATTTCTAGTTCTGATTGGATTCGAATTATGGATGAGGCTCATTCCCTTGGACTTCCAGCTTCTGCAACTATGATGTACGGTCACGTAGAAAACAAACATGATATTGTGGAGCACTTTTTTAAAATTGTAAAACTGCAAGAAAAAACAAAGGGCTTCATGGCATTTATTCCATGGAATTTTGAACCAAATAACACTTTGATGCATGAAGAAGGTTTGGTAGAATATGGAACTGGTGGGATTCAACTATTGAAGATGATTGCAATCTCCAGATTGGTCTTAGATGGTTTGATTCCTCACATTCAATCCTCTTGGTTAACAAATGGGATTGGTATGGCTCAACTTGCTTTACAATATGGTGCTGATGATTTTGGTGGAACTCTTATTGGAGAAGAAGTTGTTTCATGTACTGGTGCACGTTCAACTGAACTAACTGATAAAATAATCACTGATGCCATTCATCAAATTGGTTATCAAGTAGAAGAAAGAGATAATTTCTATAATCCTATTTCTGTATCATAAATCATAGTCTGACCATTTAGAATCAACTAGGTTTTTTGTTTCATCGTCAACTTTTACTTGCTGTTGGATTTCTCTATTATATCCCTCTTCTCTTGTTTTTTGAGTTGCGTCAATTCCCATCTTGGAACCTAGATTAACAAGTGGTGATGCAGGATCAAGAGTATCTGTTGGTGTGTGATTGATAATTGTAGTATCTCTTGCTGCATCTGCTCTGGTGGTGATTGCCCAAATGACGTCGTTAATGTCATGTACGTTTATGTCTTCATCTACTAATACAAACATCTTTGTTAGTGATAATTGCCCCATTCCCCATAATCCCATCATTACTTTCTTTGCTTGTCCTGGGTACCTCTTTTTAATTGAAATAATTGCAAATCCTTGAAACCATCCTGCCGCTGGCATGCTAAAATCTACTACTTCTGGATGGAACATTCGAATTAATGGCAAAAATGATCGTTCGATAACTTTTCCAATATATGCATCCTCTAGAATTGGTTTTCCTACAACTGTTGTAACATAAATTGGATCTTTTCTTCTCATTATTCCTGTAAGTGTAAATGTTGGATATGGCTCAACTGGTGTATAGTACCCTGTATGATCTCCAAACGGCCCTTCATCCCTGATGTCTTCAGGATCTACATATCCTTCTAAAACAATCTCTGCATTTGCAGGAACGTCTAAATCTATTGTTTTGCATTTTACTGTTTTGATTCCTTCTTTTCTTGTAATTCCTGCAAACAAGTATTTGTCCAATCCTTCTGGGACTGGAGCAATTGAAGAAAATACTGTTGCAGGTTCTCCACCTATAATTATTGCAGTTGGAATTTTTTCTCCTTTATCTTTTGAAATATCTCCGTGATGAGCGCCTCTCTTGTGTTTTTGCCAGTGCATTAATGCATGAGTTTTATCTATAATCTGCATTCTATACACTCCTAGATTTCTTACTCTTGTTTCTGGGTGTTTTGTAGCTACTAATCCTAAAGTGATGAATTTCCCTGAATCATTTGGCCATGATTTTAGAATTGGCAAATCCTCAAAAGATGCATTATTTGATGTAATTTCAGTTACTGGTCCACTTGTTTCTGCCTTTGGAAACGATGCAGTCATTTTTGATAATTCTGGAAGTTTTTTTATTTTGTTTAGAAAACCTGATGGCACATCCATTTTGGTCATATCTACAATACGTTGACCTATTTCAGTAAAATCAATCATCTCAAGTCCTATCTCTAATCTTTTCATTGACCCAAACGCGTTTCCTAAAACTGGCATATCATATCCTTTTACATTCTCAAAAAGAATTGCAGGTCCATTAGAATACATTTCCCTTCTCATAATTTCTGCAATTTCTAAATTGGAATCCACTTCTATTTTGACTCTCTTTAACTCTCCATTTTTCTCAAGTTCCGTAATGAATTCATGAATGTCTTGTATTGGCATAGTGACTCTGATGTTTGTTCAAGTATAAGCTTAACTGGATTTACAGAATTTTTTTTAAAATTATCTAACAATTATCTAATTACTATCTCAAAATAAAATTGATTCATATGTACTCAGAATGATGTTACAGGACTTGAATCTTAATATCTATTCTATGTTGAAATATGATATTTTAAAATTTTCAGAAATTTACAAAACTCAATTATCTACATTGGTGGAAGCTCGTTCTTTTTGTCATGACCGCCAGATCCAAATTTACAATAAAAGCATAATTCTGATTCCATGTACTTTAACTGCTCTACTTGAATCGCTCCAAGTTTTAGTGCAATTTTTGTCAGAATTTTATATTTTAATGGCATTGCAGGAATTACCTCATCCATGTATACTCTGTAATGATCCGGACAGAATTTCAATGTGACTTTGGATGGTTCTTTGCCTTTTTCATTTACTTGCTTTGTAAAGTTAATCTGTTCTCTAATGTATTCGTGTTTTGGGCATGGGCAATCCTTACCTCCTGGATGCTTGTATGCTGGAGTATTCTTCCAATCAAATTCAGGATATTCTTTCTCAAAATCATCCATTGTAATTGGTATGGCATTTATGCATATAAAACTTGATCAGGTATACTTTGTAATAATCAACCCAAATATAGATAAACCCCGGACTACCCATCCAGATTAATGGCAGCTGCTAAAAAGCAAACAAAAAAAGATCTTGAAGTCAAGATTGCCGAATTAGAAGAAAAACTATCAAAACTTTCTACTCAGTTAGAAACCAAACCTGCTCCAAAACCAGCAGAGGCAAAACCAGCAGAAACAAAGCCAGCT
>Ga0224508_10000697_pt1 | contig 32298 bp, 29 predicted proteins | sample SF_Jan12_sed_USG_4_FD_170157 | JGI IMG/M metagenome (GOLD analysis project Ga0224508, IMG submission 170157) | Sediment microbial communities from San Francisco Bay, California, United States - SF_Jan12_sed_USGS_21 | ecosystem: Environmental > Aquatic > Marine > Sediment | place: USA...
CCGGCCCGGGTCGGGAAACGCGTTGGCGGAGGCCATTACCTCGAGCTACCAACAAGGGAAACCCATACTCACCTACTACTGGGGACCAAGTTGGGTTTTAGGAAAACTAGACCTGGTGATGTTGGAGGAGCCGGCCTACGAGGAAGCGAAGTGGCAGCAGCTTTCCAGAACAAATGGGCGATCCGAGGCGACGGCTTATCCATCCGTAGAAATCAGCATTGGTGTGAATACAGAATTCGCAAATGCTGCCCCAGGGATAGCCGAGTTCCTGAAAAAGTACAGAACGTCCAGCGCGATTGTGAGCGATGCCCTTGCTTACCTTCATGACAACAAAGTATCCACGCCAAAGGAAATGGCCGAATACTTTTTAAAGACAAATGAACGAATCTGGACTCTATGGGTGCCGGAGGATGTTGCCCAGGCGACAAAAGCCGCGTTGAATTGAGTTGGCTTAGGGCAGCGAAGAATATCCTGGATTATTTCACGGCAAAAGCGCACAGCTCACCAACGCGCTGCCACTGCGGATCGGAAGAGACGAAGTGGACGAAAAATCCGTCGACGTCTAGTGCTGCAGGATCTGACTCAGAAATAGCTGGGTCCGTTCATTCTGCGGATTGTTGAAGAATTCTTCGGGTTCGTTCTCTTCAATGATCTCGCCCTCATCCATGAAGATGACACGATTTGCCACCGTTTTGGCAAAGCCCATCTCGTGGGTCACGCATAACATGGTCATCCCTTCCTGCGCTAACTCGACCATGACGTCCAACACCTCTTTGATCATCTCTGGGTCCAGTGCGGAGGTGGGTTCGTCAAACAGCATGACCTTTGGGTTCATGCAGAGTGAACGGGCAATGGCAACGCGCTGTTGCTGACCACCTGAGAGTTGACCAGGGTATTTTTGAGCTTGTTCCGGTATCTTCACGCGTTCAAGCAGTTTCGTCGCGATTTCCTCGGCTTCGGCGCGTGGCATTTTGCGCACCCAAATCGGGGCGAGGGAGAGGTTGTCCATCACGGTTAGATGAGGGAACAGATTAAAGTGTTGGAACACCATTCCCACTTCGCGACGAATCTGTTCGATGTGTTTGAGATCGCCAGTGAGTTCTGTTCCCTCTACGATGATTTGTCCTCGCTGATGCTCCTCGAGGCGATTGATGCAGCGAATCAGGGTGGACTTACCGGAGCCCGATGGTCCACAGATGACGATACGTTCGCCTTTGTTGATTGTGAGGTTAATATTCTTGAGTACATGGAACTGACCGTACCATTTATGCATGTCGATGAGCTGGATCATGACCTCTTCTGAGACGGTCATGGTGGCTGGTGCTTGTGCGTGCTCTGACATTATCAATCTCCTCGTTGCCTACCCCTAGCTGTTGTCCCGGTTTAAAAGCCGGTGTGAAGCTTCTTCTCCAGGTTCTGGCTGTATCGTGACATAGAAAAACAAAAGCACCAGAAACCGAACGCCACAAACACGTACCCCTCGACTGCGAAGCCCAACCAGTCGGGGTTGGTAGCGGCCAGTTGGGCCATACCAAGAAAGTCGAACAGGCCAATGATCAACACTAGCGTCGTGTCTTTGAACAAGCCAATGAACGTGTTGACGATGCCGGGAATCACCATCTTGAGCGCCTGGGGCATTACGATGAGTCCCATGCTCTTCCAGTAGCTCAAACCTAAAGCAGAGGCGGCCTCGAACTGGCCTTTGGGTATCGCTTGAAGACCGCCGCGGACCACTTCCGCCATGTATGCGGCGGAGAAAAGCATCACACCGATCAACGCCCGTAGCAGTTTGTCAAAATAAGTCCCCTCCGGCATGAACAACGGAAACATCACCGAGGACATGAACAAGACCGTAATCAATGGCACGCCGCGCCAGAACTCAATAAAGGCAACACATATCGCTCTGACGATGGGCATGTCGGAGCGGCGCCCTAATGCGAGGACGATTCCTAGGGGAAGCGACGCAACAATACCCAATACCGCGATCACCAGGGTGAGGAATAGCCCGCCCCAAAGCGGCGTTTCCACCCCCATCAGTCCAAAGGAGTCACCGACAAACAGGTAATAAGCGATGAGTGGGAAGACGACGAGCAAAAACAGCCCCAACCATCCCTTCCACGGGAAACGCGGTATCAACAACAAGATCAGAGAAATCGCAAAGATTATGTACGCCGCGTTGATTCGCCAAAGTTCGGTGTTGGGGTAACGACCGTACATGAGTTGTTTGAACCACACTTTGATGAATACCCAACACGCACCTTCTTTCACGCAGTCTTCACGGGTCTGGCCGCTGAAATTGGCGTCGATGAACGCCCAGCTGAGAATTGGAGGAACTACTAAATAGATCAAATACAGGCCGAGCAACGTGAGCCCAATATTGAGCGGTGATGACAACAAGTTCGCACGCATCCAGCCCAGCACACCGACGGTGGAGGCTGGTGGGGGCAGATCGGGGTGATGACCGGGTTGATAGGTTTCGTTGGTCATGGCCTAACGCTCCACCAGGGCCATCTTCTGGTTGTACCAGTTCATGAACGCCGAGATCAGCAGACTTATCAGCAGATAGATTCCCATGGTGATGCCCATGATCTCCACCGCTTGTCCGGTCTGCATTAGTGCGGTGCCAGCAAAGACCAGCACCAAATCCGGGTAAGCGATGGCAGCGGCCAGCGATGAGTTTTTGGTGAGGTTTAGATACTGACTGGTTAGCGGTGGAATAATGACCCGCGACGCCTGTGGAATGATCACCAGGCGCAGGGTTGGGCCCGGTCGGAGACCCACGGCATAAGCCGCCTCGGTCTGTCCATGACTCACGGCGAGGATGCCGGCGCGCACAATTTCTGCGATGAACGCCGCAGTGTACATAGACAACGCGAGCATCAAGGCGACGAATTCCGGGATCAGACCTACACCGCCTCTGAAGTTGAATCCTTGGAGTTCCGGAAAGCTCCAGCTCAATGGGAATCCGGCTAACGCCGCGGCCAACAGGGGGAGACCGATGAGCAGCGCCAAAGAGACATAGACCGTATGAAATTGTTGTCCGGTGCGCTCTTGGCGTTGGTGGGCCCAGCGGGCAATAATGACCACGGCCACGATCGCGATTCCAAGGGCCGCTGCAACCAGCCAGAAACCCTCTTCAAATACCGGCGCGGGCGTGATGATGCCGCGATTGTTGAGAAAGATCATATCGAACAGCGATGCGCTGTTACGCGGCGAAGGCAGCGCCCTTAACACGGCGAAGTACCAGAAGAAGATCTGTAGCAGCAAAGGGATATTGCGCAGCACTTCGATGTACACCATCGCCATCCTTGCAATGAGCCAATTTCTAGACAGTCGGGCTATGCCAATGATGAGACCGAGGATGGAGGCAAATACGATAGAAACCGCTGAGACCAAAATGGTATTGAGAAATCCGACCAGGAAAGCGCGACCGTAGCTGTGCTCTTCCGAATACTCGATCAGACTCATCGAGACGCTAAAGCCTGCGGTGGTCTGTAGAAACCCGAATCCCGAAGCGATGCCCTGACGCTCCAGATTTTGTACGGTGTTGTTGCCGATATAGGCAAAGCCCAAGAGAATCAGGATGAGTACCACCACCTGAAAGAAGATGGCCCGATACCGGGGATCGTTCCAGATCGGTGGTCTTGCCGGTGGGGCGGCGGCAGTGGTGGATAATTCAGCCACGTCTAGTGCTTTCTGGTGTGCTTAGCGCTCGGTAACGAAAGTTTTAAGACGTTACGGCAGCCCAAAAAGAAAACGGAGTGCGCTCGCCCTGGTCAAGGTCGAACACACTCCGTTAGTCACGCTATTACGTTCTGACGATGTACTGCTATCGAATCGGCATGGGATACATCAGTCCACCTTGATTCCACAGTGCATTGACGCCACGCTGTAGCTGCACCGGGGTATCGGGTCCGACGTGCGTGTCAAAGGACTCGCCGTAGTTTCCGACCTGGCGCACAATGTCGGCAGCCCAATCCGGGTTATCCAGCCCAAGGTTCTTGGCGGTGTCGCCCTCGACACCCATGAAACGCTTGACCGATGGATTGTCGGAGCTTGCCATCTCGTCAATGTTCCCTGAGGTGAGGCCAAGCTCTTCAGCTTCTATCATGGCGATCAACGACCACTTGACGATATCAAACCACTGGTCATCGCCGTGGGCGACCACCGGCCCCAGAGGCTCTTTGGAGATGACTTCCGGTAGCACGATATGGGCGTCAGGCTCTTTCAGCTTTAACCGTTGTGCCGCCAGCCCGGATTGGTCAGTGGTGTATGAATCGCAGCGACCCGCATCGTAGGCTGCCACCACCTCATCGGCCTTCTCGAATGCAACGATCTCGTACTCCATGTTGTTGGCACGGAAATAGTCCGCAAGATTGAGCTCCGTGGTGGTGCCGATGTTGGTGCAAACAGAGGCGCCCGCAAGTTCCAGCGCACTCTTTACGCCAAGATCTTTGCGTACCATGAAACCTTGCCCGTCGTAGTAGTTGACGCCGGCGAAATTGATGCCAAGCGCGGTGTCCCGGGTCAGCGTCCAAGTGGTATTGCGTGACAGCATGTCGATCTCGCCGGACTGCAACGCGGTGAAGCGTTCTTTAGCAGTCAGCGGGCTGTACTTCACTTTGTCTGCATCGCCAAACACCGCGGCCGCGACAGCGCGACAAACATCGACGTCAATGCCGGTCCAATTACCTTGCTCGTCAGGATTAGAGAAGCCGGGGACACCTTGGCTGACGCCGCACTGGACAAAGCCTTTGGATTTGACGTCATCCAGTGTGCCGGCCTGGGATACACCAGCCACAGAGAGAGAGGCGGCAACCGCGGTAGCGGCTAGGGATTTTCCAAGATTCATGACAACCCTCCAGTTGGGATTATTTCTTAAAGCTTCTGTCAGAGCTGTGCCAGGCCGAGGCTATCAGATGATTGGCTAGACTGGCCGGGCCAGCGAGAAATGTTGCTCGAACGGGGCCAAGCTTACACAACGATTTCTCTCGCCTCAAGCCATTGTAACGGATTGAGTGGAATCAGGCCGCTTTTTCTTGCCCCTGATAGGCCTCCATGGGTGGGCAGCTACACACTAGGTGGCGGTCGCCGTAAACATTGTCGATGCGACCCACCGGAGGCCAATATTTGTCTTCGCGCAAGGCGCTCAGCGGGAAGAAAGCCTCCTCTCGGGTATAGGGCATGGTCCATTCTCCTTCCACCAGCAGATGATGTGTATGCGGCGCGTTGCACAGCACGTTGTTTTCTGGATCAGCTTCGCCAGACTCCACTGCGGAGATCTCTTTTCGGATCGCAATCATGGCGTCACAAAAGCGGTCGAGCTCTCGTTTGGCTTCGCTTTCGGTGGGCTCGATCATCAGCGTGTCTGGTACGGGAAACGACATAGTTGGGGCATGGAAGCCATAATCCACCAAGCGTTTCGCCACATCGTCGACAGTAATTCCGCACGATTCTTTGATGGGTCGCAGGTCGACAATACATTCGTGGGCGACCATCCCATTCTTGCCGGTGTAGAGAATGGGGTAATGCGGGGCTAGCCGGTGCGCGATGTAATTTGCGCTGAGGATAGCGATTTCCGTGGCTTTGCGAAGACCGGCACTTCCCATCATCGCGATGTAAGCCCATGATATCGGCAGAATACTGGCCGATCCCCAGGGCGCTGCGGAGATTGTCCCGATCGTTCCCTGCTCGCCAGCGGCCGGGTTGACCCCCTCTACTACTGCATGGTCTGGCAAGAACGGGGCAAGGTGTTCGCGCACGCCAATGGGTCCCATGCCCGGTCCACCACCGCCATGCGGAATACAGAAGGTCTTGTGTAGGTTGATATGTGCCACATCTGCACCGATCTCTGCGGGCCGACAAACGCCTAACAATGCGTTCAGATTGGCTCCGTCCATGTAAACCTGTCCACCATGGTCGTGAATGATCTGACAAATCTCACGTATCGATTCCTCGAACACGCCGTGGGTTGAAGGATAGGTGATCATCAATGCGGCGAGTTGTCCCTTGTGCTCCGCTGATTTTGCCTTGAGGTCTGCTACATCCACATTGCCTTGGTCGTCGCATGCGACCACTACTACCTTCAATCCCGCCATGTGCGCACTCGCCGGGTTGGTACCGTGGGCGGAGGCGGGGATGAGACATATATCGCGACTGTTCTCTCCACGGCTTTCGTGATACTTACGAATGGTTAGCAACCCCGCATACTCTCCTTGAGAGCCAGCATTGGGTTGCAACGATATGGCATCGAAACCCGTACACTCACACAGCATCTCTTCCAGCTCTTCAAACAGTTGTTGATAACCTTGGGTTTGATCCAGGGGCGCGAACGGATGCATGGCGCTAAACTGCCGATAGGTGACCGGTAACATCTCTGTGGTGGCATTGAGCTTCATGGTGCACGATCCCAACGGGATCATGGCACGGTCTAAGGCAATGTCTTTGGCTGCAAGCCAACGCAAATAGCGCAGCATTTCGGTCTCACCATGGTAAAGATGAAACACCGGGTGGATGAGAAACTCCGTGGTCCGCTGTAAGTCGTCTGGAATACATTCCTCGACCACTGCATCGAGCTCGTCGATGCTCACTGTCTTGTCGGCTTTAGTCGCGAACAATCGCCACAAAGCCTCTATATTCACGCGTCGACTGGTTTCATCGAATGAGATCCCAAGATGGTCGGCATCTACGACGCGCAAGTTGATGCGAGACTCCCGTGCTTTGGCTACGATGCGAGCGGCCTGACCAGGGACTCGCACGGTGATGGTGTCAAAAAAAGCGTTGGTGACGACCTCAAAGCCAAGGCGGCGTAGCCCCTCTGCGGCGATCAGCGTCTTTCGATGGACTCGCTCGGCAATGGTGCGCAAACCTTCCGGACCGTGATAGATGGCATATAATGCGGCAATCACTGCGAGCAGCACTTGCGCTGTGCAGATGTTGCTTGTGGCCTTTTCACGGCGAATATGTTGCTCCCGGGTTTGCAACGCCATGCGTAACCCAGGGCGGCCATGACTGTCGACCGATACTCCGATGATGCGTCCGGGAGCGGACCGCTTGAACGCATCCCTGGTGGCAAAATAAGCAGCGTGGGGACCACCGTAGCCCATCGGAACACCGAAGCGCTGAGTGCTGCCAACAGCAATATCCACACCCATCTCACCCGGTGGTGTCAACAATGTCAGGCTCAGAATGTCCGCAGCCGCAATGACTATGGCGTGTTTCGCGTGGGCTTGTTCGACCACCGCACGGATATCGTGGAGCTGCCCGCTGGAACCAGGGTATTGCAGTAACAGTCCAAACCCGTCATGGGTTGCGATCTCTGTGTACGGATCGCCCACCACCACGTCGAGTCCCAGATACCGGGCACGGGTCTGCACCACCGCGATTGTTTGTGGGTGACAGTCTTTGTCTACAAAAAACAGAGAGGACTTGCTCTTGGTCACGCGCTTGGCCATGGCCATGGCTTCGGCCGCTGCAGTAGCCTCGTCCAAAAGCGAGGCGTTGGCGAGGTCCATCGCGGTTAAGTCGATGATCATTTGCTGAAAATTGAGCAGCACCTCCAGGCGGCCCTGACTGACCTCAGCCTGATACGGCGTATAGGCGGTGTACCAACCCGGGTTCTCTAAAACGTTACGTTTGATCACTGCAGGCAGCACGGTTCCGTAGTACCCCATGCCAATCATGGAAATAAAAATCTTATTACGCTCGCGCATCCTACGAAGGTAAGTCACGGTTGCCCGTTCGCTCATGGCGTCATCGAGTTCGAGGGGGCGATCGGACGTGATCGACTTTGGGACTGACTTCTCTATTAGGTCGTCCAAAGACTCCAAAGACAGGGCATCGAGCATCTGCTGAATTTGTGCCTCCCCCGGACCAATGTGGCGACGTACGAAGTCCCCGCGCATCTCCAGTTGTTGCAACGAGCGTCTGGCGTTCGGCATTGTGTCCCCCTTTATTTGCTTGACTGATCCTCGATCTATCCTTCGCTGACGGAAGGACGTCGAGGCTATAAAAAAGTTAGGTTTGCGCTTTCAACTAATCAACACTTTGTAAGCAGCCTCATCTAACAGCGTATTGAGTTCGGCAGGGTCGGTCATCTTGAGCTTGATGAACCATCCGTCACCGGTGGGATCTTCATTCACTAGACCGGGTTCATCGGCCAGGGTTTCATTAACTTCGATAATTGTGCCGCTGACTGGCGCTTTGACGTCACCCGCTGCCTTGACCGATTCGATCACGGCAGCGTTCTCTCCCTTGCTAAACTCTTGTCCAACTTCCGGTAATTCCACGTAAACGAGCTCACCCAGTTGATCCTGAGCGAAGTCGGTAATTCCCACAATAGCGATATCTTCGTCCTCTATCGTGACCCATTCATGATCCTCGGTGTATTTCGTTTCGCTCATCGGAATCACTCCTCGATGTCGTGATGTGGTTGCCACGTGCTAGATAATAGCGTTTTTGCTTAGTATTCGATTGCTGGAGATTGTCTAAGTTCTGTCAATTGTATAGATCCCACATAGTGATGAGTGAGATTATCTTATCCGCGATAATAGTGCTGTGTTACAAACGGAAGTTTAACGACGCGAACCGGCAATAACTTGCCCCTCACCAGGGCTTCTAGTTTAGTGCCGGGGGCACAATGGTCGGTCTGAACGTATCCCATCGACACTGGCCCCCCAACAGTTGGGCCATATCCTCCGCTGGTGACGTGACCCACTGTTTCGCCGTCCTCGGTTTTTAGCTCAGCGCCCTCTCGGACTGGCGCTTTACCTTGGGGTTGGATGCCTACACGTTTTCGTCGGCCGCCATGTTTGATCTGCCCTAGGATTACCTCGGCGCCTGGGAATCCCCCAGGGCGAGCGCCACCGTTTCTGCGTGCCTTGGATACTGCCCAGCCAAGGTTCGCTTCGATGGGTGAGGTCGTTGCGTCGATGTCATGGCCGTACAGACATAGGCCCGCCTCAAGCCGCAATGAGTCTCTGGCGCCTAAGCCAATGGGCTTGACTTCATTCTGAGCCAACAGCGTGCGCGCAAGGCCTTGCGCCTTGTTTGCCGCCACAGAGATCTCAAACCCATCTTCGCCAGTGTATCCCGATCGTGTCACAAGACAGTCGGCGTCACCGATGTTGACGCGTGCAGCTCTCATAAAAGTCAGCAGTGCGAGCTCCGGCGCCAGCCGCGACATTATTCCCCCGGCCTGTGGTCCCTGCAGTGCTAGTAACGCCCTATCGCTCAACACTTCAATGTTACATCGGTCACTTAGATATTTCCGCAGATGTTCGATGTCTTGCTCTTTGCACGCTGCATTGACAACAATGAATAAGTGGTCATCTGAATTAGTGATCATCAGATCATCGAGGATTCCGCCATCCTCGTTGGTAAACAATGCATAACGTTGTTGGTTTACGGCAAGTCCAACCAAGTCAACAGGTACCAGAGTCTCCAAGGCGGCGGCATCGTTGCCGCTCAGTCGTATTTGTCCCATATGAGAGACATCAAACAGCCCGGCGTGTTCGCGGGTGTGGAGGTGCTCTTTAATAATGCCGTCGCGATATTGTAGAGGCATCTCATAACCTGCAAACGGCACCATCTTTGCTCCCAGCTCGACATGTAAATCGAACAATGGTGTGCGGTCTGGGTCGCTTTGGCTATTAGACATGTTCTTGATAGGTCAGTTTGTGCTATTCGAGAAATGATACAAAGAAGAGTTGTGCGTAGGTCCGTCGCCCCGCGAGGTCGGCAGAGCCATCGGTGTTACACGTTTGTGAGAGCAGGCACATGTGTTTGTTAGTCTACCAGCGCTTTGTTATTTGAGAAATTCGCAATTAAAATTGCGTTGTTAAGACCGATTGGGCATGCAGATCTAAACTAAATCTTAGCCCAAAGCTTTTCAAACGCTCGTATATGGCGACTGTATCGAAGGGCGTTGGCAGTGTAGCCCGTCACTAGCTACCAACCATAGACACCTATTGACCTATAGACCTGGCGGTTCTAGTTGAATACCAACCCTCGAGATTCTGCATCTCCTAAGACCTCCAGTCAGTCCACCGCCGGGGTACGTGCGTGCTGGGAGTCAAACGGGTGAACGTCGCGCAGCGGTTGGGGAATCCGGTACTAGTGGAGATTACACGCGCGGACCTGGTGGAAAGTTTCCATAGCGGGGCCGCCGCAGTGGTGCATGCACAAGGACAGTTGCTGGAGGCCTGGGGTGATGTCCAGCGTCCCATCTATGCTCGTTCCGCAATTAAGCCAATCCAGGCTTTGCCATTAATCGAGACTGGTGCCGCTGATCATTTTAAGCTGGGCGAGATAGAGATCGCACTGGCTTGTGCCAGCCATTCGGGCGAGCGGCAACATATTGATGCCGTGGCGAACTGGCTTGGCCGCGTGGGCCTGAGCTCTGATGATCTTGAGTGTGGCAGCCATAGCCCGCTCGACGTAGAAGCCGCGGAGTCACTGATATGCCAAGGTCAATCGCCGTCTGCATTACACAACAACTGTTCTGGAAAGCATGCTGGTTTCTTGACCACTGCACTGCACTTGGGTGACCCTGTTCGCGGATATGTCCGCGCCGATCATCCAGTACAGTGTCGAGTGAAGGCGGCGCTCGCGGAGATGACCGACAGCGAGCTGGACAATGCGCCGATGGGGATCGACGGCTGCGGAATTCCAGTGATTGGGTTGTCTCTTTGTGCCATGGCTCTTGGCATGGCCCGCTTGGGCCGTGCCGAAGTGCTGACGGGCGCACGGGCAGATGCGGCGCAAAAGATTGTGAACGCGATGATTCACGAGCCCTTTATGGTGGCAGGTACTCATCGAATCTGTACCGATGTAATTCGAGCGACTCGCGGGGATGCGGTGATCAAGACTGGAGCGGAAGGCGTATTTGCTGGAGTATTGCCCAGACTAGGTGTTGGAGTCGCAGTCAAAATAGATGATGGTAGTTCGGGCGCGGCCGAAGTCGCCATTGTCTCATTGCTGCGCTACCTCAAAGTGTTGGATAAGACCGTGGTGGAAATCTTGGCAGAACGGCTAGACCCGGTGGTTCGCAACCATGCCGGGGTTATCGTAGGGAAGCGCCATGCAGCGCGTGGTTGGCTTGGCCTCGAATCGGCATTGAGCACGGAGTTTTCTTGAAATCTGCTGAACTCAGCACGGATGATTTAACTGCCAAATCATCTAAGGCGGTGGAGACGCACGTGTGATGGCGCTCACTGCTGAATTCTTCGACGCTGTGGAGAAACTTCGGGTGTCCGGTATGGGCACTGAGAACGTCGGTCTGCTCCTGATGACGGGCACTATCCATTGTTGTCGAGCCACTCCTGAGTAAGTCGACAATCCGCAATTCTTGTCGCCGAACCCGCAATCGTAACGTCGAATTCTGGACTGAGTTGCACTGCGAGCGCCCCGCCGGGCATGTGAACATTGACCCTAGGCCCGCACAGTCCGAGCCGGTGGGCCACCGCCGCCGCTGCACAACTACTGGTGCCTGAAGCCAGGGTATAGCCTGCACCACGCTCCCAAATTTCGATACGGATATTAGTTGCATCAATAGTTTGAAGGAACTGCACGTTCGTGCGATTGGGAAATCGAGGATCAGTCTCGAGCTGTGGACCAAGGATTTTTGCTTCCATCTCGTCGATGACTGGAGAAGTGACGATGCAATGGGGATTGCCGATGGTGACCGCGCAATATTCCAATGTTCGTCCGTTGACTTCGATGCGCTCGCCGATGACCTCCCGAGGATGGCCGGCGACCGGGATGTCATTGCTGTGGAAACTCACACGACCCATCTCGACTGTAACTAGATTTTGCGCTTGGTTGACCTGGCATCTCACAACCCCGCCATGGGTGACCACGTCGAACGGTGCATCGGATACTAGCTTGCGGTCCCGGAGATACTTCGCATAGATGCGCAAGCCGTTACCGCTTTTTTCCGCCTCGCTTCCATCGGGGTTTATGATTTTTAAGTGAAAACTCTTTTGCAGTTTCTCAGAGTGGTGAACCAGAACGCCGTCGGCACCGATTCCTTTGTGGCGGTTACAAATCGCTCGCACCGCTGACGCAGTGAGGCGATCGCCCCACTTCTTTTCCTCGACTATCAGATAGTCATTGCCGAGAGCGTGATACTTGGTTAGCTCCATTTTCCGCATCAATCATGGACCAGAAGTTTGCCCATGCTGACGCGTTCCTCAATGGTATAACCCATAGACTGATAAAATTTCACAGCTTGTTCACTACGGGCGCGAACCTGAAGGTTGAGTTTGGGACAATCGACATGGACGAGGTCGCGCTCAACACGGCGCATGAGTAGAGTGCCGATACCCTGCCTGCGGTGCCGCGGACTAACCGCGAGGTAGTACACCCAGCCACGGTGACCATCGAAACCCGCCATCGCCGTGCCCGCGAGGTCCCTTTCTATTGTGGCGACGACGAACAGCTGCGGCTGCACCTTGAGTTTGTGCTTGATGTCGGTCTGCGGGTGATTCCAGGCGGGCATGTCGTCAAAGACTTGAGACCACAATGCAACCACTGACTCCTCGTCGGTGTCCGCATAGGGCCTAATCTCCACGCGCACTCGTTAGTGCCTCGAGTAGAATCGCCGGATCACCTCTACTACTCGATCTACATCCTGGGGACTGACATCCAAATGAGTAACTAGACGGGTGGGATGCCCTACGCTGACGAGGATCCCCTCGGTTTCTAAGTGCCGCTGCAGGCAAGTGAGATCTCGATCATTCACCGAGGCGAATACCATGTTGGTTTGAACGGCGTCTGGATCCACCTCAATTCGTTCGATCTCGGCAAGTCCCAAAGCGAGTCGTCTGGCATTAGCATGGTCCTCGGCGAGTCGCTCTACGTGCTGAGTCAGGGCGATCTTGCCGGCGGCCGCCAGGATGCCGGCTTGACGCATGCCGCCTCCCAATACCTTGCGCCAGCGCCGTGCCTTTTTGATCAGCTTGGCGCTACCACACAGCAACGATCCGACGGGCGCGCCTAACCCCTTGGACAGACAAAACGAAACACTGTCGAAATGCTCAGCAATGTTCCGTACCGGTACCTGTTGAGCGACGGCTGCGTTGAATATACGTGCGCCATCGAGGTGTAGGGCGAGTCCGTGGGCCTTGGCGAATTGCTCTGCATCTTTTAGGTACTGCGGAGACAGCACTTTGCCTGCCTGAGTGTTCTCTAGGCACAGCAAGCGGGTGCGTGCAAAATGAAAATCATCAGGTTTAATTGCTGCGGCCACCTGCTCGAGGTTAAGGCTGCCGTCGCTTTCGAACTCCAGCGGTTGCGGCTGGATACTGCCTAGGACGGCCGCACCGCCACCCTCGTACTTATAAGTATGCGCTTGCTGTCCAACGATATACTCATCGCCCCTTTCACAATGGCCGAGTAACCCCAATAGATTGCCCTGGGTGCCGCTGGCCACGAATAGAGCTGCTTCCTTTCCCAACATTTCGGCTGCCAAGGATTCGATCTCGTTGACTGTTGGGTCTTCGCCATAGACATCGTCGCCCACTACCGCTTCGGCCATGGCCGCGCGCATTGCTGCAGTCGGTTGGGTGACGGTATCGCTGCGCAGATCGATAATATTCATCGCTGTTCTTAAATCACCGCTCAAAAGGAGTAGCTTTTCAACGAGGCTTCTCGTGTGTCTGCTTTAAATTTATCAACCAGACATCAGGAGTATTTGAGTAGATTGATCAGTCTATGCGATTACACACTCAAACCCACGGGCTATGGGTGGTGCCGGAACCAAAGGAGGTGCCTTTTTCATAGCGGTTGAATGCAAAGGGCTTGAGTTCACCTACATCGTTACCGGACACCAAGTGTCGTGCCACCAGTTTCCCTATGCCAGTCATCTTAAACCCGTGGTTGGAGTCGGCAATCATGTAGACGTTAGGCATGATCCAATCGATTATGGGGATGTTGTCCGGTGTAAAGGCGCCAATCCCGCCATTGCGGCGGTCCTTAAAATTCGGCCGGATACCTTCGAAGCGTTTCATGAACATGCCCATGCAAGCGGTAATATAGTCCGCAAATTGCGACTCCGCTTGATACTTATCATTGGCGTGACCATAGGGTTCTATCGTGGCTTCCGGTCCGATCATTACCGGCATGGCGCCGCCCTGGATACCCGGGAGTTCCATTCGCTCCGTGCCGTTTTTCCAGTATACGTAGACATTGTCTTTGAGCTCTGTTCCGGTCTGTGGGTCGTTAACCGGCGTATTCATCAATTCAACATGAAGTATGGGAGGGTTACGGTTGTCCGCAGAGTAATACGGACCGTCGTAATAGATTTCTCCTTCCTCCAAACGCCAATAAGTCCACATATCCTTGTCCACGACAAATGAGCCATCACCATACTTTACGTCGATCTTCATCGGCTTTTGTAGCATCTGCCAATGTTGTGGCGTCCATGCGCCCAAGCCTAGCACCACAACATCGCATTTGATCTCGCCTTTGTTGGTGCGAACCGTGCTGACCTGTCCATTGGTGATGTCATAGCCTTGTACTTCGACACCATTACAGATGCTAACTCCGTGGCGTCTGCACATTTGCGCTAATCCATGCACGGCTTGGGCGGTGCCGGCATAACCGCTCGGTTTTTCGTGCAGCACGACATCGATGCCGTGATGCTTAAAGTCTGGCCAGATAGTAGATAAGTGAGCGCGTGCGTCTTGACCCACGTAAAGATCTGAACAATACCCGACGTTATTCTGGCTTTTGTGGACACGTTCATAATCCGTAATCTGGTTTTCTTCACCACAAGACACGTATCCTACCTGTTGAAAGCCAAAGGCGACCGGATCGTAGTTCCAGACATCGACAGAATGGCGCAGAATGGCGTGCAGCGGTTCTGTCATATAGAAGTTTCGTACACATCCGCAGGCAATGCCCGTCGCGCCGGCGCCGGGCATTGCCTTGTCCAGCAACAACACATCTTTGCCCGAGCCTTTCCCCTGGGCTTCTAAATACATTGCAAGGTGCCAGGAGGTACTTAAACCATGCACGCCGGCGCCAACGACAACGTAGGTGGCGGAATTTGGCACTTTGCCGTTCATTTCATAGTCCTCGGCCTATCAATATGGTGTGTCAGCAATCGTTTTACCCCTTCCCGCGTATGGCTTCCTTGGTTTCTAGGTGTCTTACGCGATGCTGGAACAGATCACTTCAGATCCAGTCCAGCACTTGGTCTTGCACGATCTCGGAGTAGATTGGCCTCAAATCCAGTCCAGCACCACTTTCCCAGAGTTCCCGGAGCGCATGATATCGAATCCAGCTTGGAATTCGTCCTTTACGAATTCATGAGTGAGCACCGGACCTAGGTCCAGTCCACCCTGCAGCAAAGCGGTCATTTTGTACCAGGTCTCAAACATTTCGCGTCCGTAGATGCCTTTGATCAGTAAACCCTTAAAAATGATTTGGTTCCAGTCAACCGCAGTTTCAGCCGGGGGGATGCCGAGCAAGGCAACCTTGCCGCCGTGATTCATCACTTTTAGCAGATCGCGAAATGCGTCTGGATTCCCGGACATTTCTAGTCCCACATCGAATCCTTCCCGCATACCTAGTTCTTCCATGACATCTTCTAAGTTCTCGCGGGTGACATTGACCGCGCGGGTCGCGTGCATTCGGCGCACCAGATCCAACCGATAGTCGTTGATATCTGTCACCACTACAAACCGCGCACCAACGTGACGCGCAACTGCGGCAGCCATCGTCCCAATGGGCCCGGCACCGGTAATCAGCACGTCTTCGCCAACCAGATCAAACGACAGTGCGGTGTGCACCGCATTGCCAAATGGATCCAGGATCGCAGCGACATTGTCATCCACATCGTCCGGCAATGGGAAGGCGTTTGCTGCGGGCAGAGACAAGTACTCTGCAAAACTCCCCGGTCGACTGACGCCGACACCGACCGTGTTACGGCACAGATGGCGCTTACCAGCACGACAGTTACGGCAGTGTCCACAAGTTATGTGTCCTTCCCCCGACACACGCTGACCGATCTTAAAGCCACTCACCTCGCTACCTATCTCGGCAATCTCACCCATGAATTCATGCCCGATAGTCATTGGAACCGGAATGGTCTTTTGCGACCATTCGTCCCAGTTGTAGATGTGAATATCAGTGCCGCAGATCGCAGTCTTACGCACTTTGATTAATACATCGTTATGACCGATGCGGGGCTCGTCCACATCTTCCATCCAGATGCCGGGTTCTCGTTTAGCCTTGAGCAGGGCTTTCATCTGTGAACTCTGGTTGACTATTCATCAGCTTATCACGTTAAGCTCCCGCCCCACTTTGGCAAAGGCATCCAGGGCGCTCTCCAAATGATGCTGTTCATGGGCGGCGGACATCTGAGTGCGGATCCTCGCCTGGTCTTTAGGCACCACTGGATAAGAAAATCCGATCACATAAATTCCTTCATCTAGCAATCGCCCTGCCATTTGTTGCGCCAGCTCAGCATCACCCAACATCACCGGAATGATGGGATGCTCTCCCGATGTGAGGGTAAATCCAAGCTTGGTTAACCCATCGCGAAAATATCCCGCATTGTGATGAAGACGTGTGCGCAGATCACCAGTCGATCCAAGTAATTCCAGCACTTTTAGCGAGGTGGCGGCTATCACTGGCGCCAAGGAATTGGAAAACAAATAAGGTCGTGATCGTTGGCGTAACCAAGTGACAATCTCTTTGCGCCCGGAAGTATACCCCCCCGACGCGCCACCTAAGGCTTTGCCCAAAGTGCCAGTGATGATATCGACACGACCTTCCACCCCACAATGCTCGGGTGTGCCACGTCCGTTGGCACCCATGAATCCCACTGCATGGGAGTCATCCACCATTACCATGGCGTTATACCGTTCCGCCAAATCACAAATGGCTGCGAGATTGGCAGCCACGCCATCCATGGAGAACACCCCGTCGGTGACGATCAGGCGAAACCTGGCTTCACCCGTTTGTTGCAGGCGTTGTTCTAGCTCCTGCATATCATTGTTTGCGTATCGATGCCGCTGCGCCTTGCATAGCCGGATTCCATCAATGATGCTCGCATGGTTAAGCGCGTCACTGATCACTGCGTCGCGCTCGTCCAGCAAGGTTTCAAAGAGGCCGGTATTGGCATCGAAGCAAGACGAGTACAAGATGCTATCTTCGGTGCCGAGGAATTCACTAAGTCTCTGCTCTAACAACTTGTGCGCCGATTGCGTCCCGCATATGAATCGCACCGACGACATGCCGAATCCGTATCGATCCAGTGCCTGCTTTGCGGCCGCAATGAGCTCAGGGTGGTTAGCCAAACCAAGGTAATTGTTGGCACAGAAGTTGATGACCTCTAGTGTTGAGCCGCGTTCACCTTCAACCGCAATGAGTGCCTGCTGTGGCGACGCAATGACTCGCTCTTCTTTGTACAGTCCTGCCTTGTGCAGCGCCTCGGTCTCTTGGCGCAAATAATCTAAGAAACCCGTATCCATTCTAATGTTGAGTCTCGGCGTAGTCCGACAATGTGATTCTATGCTAGTTTGCGCCCGTCTCGTATTTGTCTGGACAAACTGCCTGAAGTAAAGGCTCAATGTGGAAGTAGTTGCCATGGTTGAACAACCCAACCTCAAACGCCTGAGACGGTACCGATTAGACCGCGTTCGAGAGCAATTGATTCGCCGTGACTATGCTGGTGCGTTGCTGGCGGATCCGCTTAACACCCGTTACGCCACTGATAGCACCAACATGCAGGTTTGGTGCACCCACAACGCGGTACGCTATGTCTTCGTGGCAACCCAGGGCCCGGTGGTGTTGTTCGATTTTCACGGTGGCGCTCATCTTTCCGAGGGCCTCGGGACGATTGACGAGGTAAGACCTGCGACGTCGTGGTTCTACTTTACGGTGGGCCCTCGCGTCGCAGAGCGAGCAGGGGTGTGGGCGGATGAGGTTGCTGACCTGATCAACATTTATGGCAGCGGAAATCGTCGGCTGGCTGTGGATCGCTGTGACCCGGTGGGCACCCATGCGTTGCTGGCACGCGGGATTTCCATACAGGACGGTCAGGAAGTGATGGAGCTCGCGAGATCAATCAAGTCACCGGATGAGATTGCGGCCATGCGATGCGCTATTGCCGCGTGCCAAGCTGGCATGGGGTCTATGCGAAAGGCGCTGCGTCCCGGCATCACTGAGAACGAGCTTTGGTCTGTGTTGCATGCGGAGAATATCGCCCGGGGCGGTGAGTGGATAGAGACGCGATTATTAGCGTCCGGCCCGCGCACCAACCCTTGGTTTCACGAATGCAGCGGGCGCGTCATCGAGAAGGGGGATCTGGTCAGTTTCGATACAGATTTGATCGGGCCATACGGCTATTGCGCGGACATATCACGATGTTGGCTGTGCGGCGACGGCAAACCCACGGAACAACAAAGGCGGCTCTATGCGCTTGCGCGGGAACAGATCGAGTACAACACTGAGCTGGTGAAACCGGGATTATCTTTTCGCGAATTTTCTGATCGCGCCTGGCGATTGCCGGAATCCTGCGCGGGCAATCGTTATTCTGTCATCTCACATGGCGTTGGTCTATGCGACGAATATCCAGCGATCTACTATCCGCAGGAACATATCGCAAGCGGTTATGATGGAGTGATCGACGAGTATATGACGCTTTGTGTCGAGTCATACATCGGCGAAGTGGGTGGCTCAGAAGGCGTCAAGCTCGAGCAGCAGCTATTGGTTAATGCAAACGGCACGATACCGCTGTCTACATTTCCATTTGAGGATGAATTGTTCCTTTGATTTATTTATGAGAACTTTGTGCCTAGGGGAATGCTGTGGCCATTTTAGGTTCTGATGAACCACCGGCAGTTGAGGTGGTCCGTGAAGACGCAGAGACGCAATTCTTTTTTGTGTGCGATCATGCCAGTGCGCGTATCCCGCGTTCGCTTGATAATCTTGGGCTGGAACCGGATCTTCTTCAAAGGCATGTGGCGTGGGATATCGGCGCCGCCGAGGTTGCGCGGCGATTGGGCAACCGGTTTAAGGCGCCCTTATTAGTGTCCGGGTACTCGCGGCTAGTCATCGACGTGAATAGGCGACTCGAGGATGCAGCCTCTATAGCGGTACAGAGCGATGGTCACCTCATTCCAGGCAATCGCGATTTGAGTGTGGAGCAGGTGACTCTGCGGGCAGAGACCTTCTTTTGGCCGTACCATTGGGCCATCGCAAGGCAGATCGATCGAGTGCGTGAACGCGGACAAGTCCCTGCTATTATCTCCCTGCACAGTTTCACTCCAGAGTTCGGGCATGTGGCGCGGCCTTGGCCCATAGGTGTGCTGTGGAACAACGACGGGCGCATTGCACGACCATTGATGCAGCAGTTGCGGGCCAGCAAGCAGATATGTGTAGGCGATAACCAACCGTACTCAGCGCACAGTCCGTATGGCTACACCATGAACGCCCACGCTGAAACTGCTGGCTTGCCTCACGTACTTATCGAGGTGCGTCAGGATATTATTGCCACAGCGGCAGGGGCGGACCAGTGGTCCAACATTCTAGGAGATGCGTTGTCTGAGATTTTGGAGGATCACGACATTTATCACATTGAGCATTTCATCGATGACTAACGAACCCACCTTCACCATAGGCATTGAGGAAGAGTACCTGCTGGTGGACCGCGAGACCCGCGACCTTATCGGCGAGGCACCACCGACTATGCTGTCACAGTGTGAGGAATTACTCAAAGGACAGGTCACACCGGAATTTCTGCAATGTCAGATCGAAGTGGGAACTCGAGTCTGCAAATCTTTACAGGAGGCCAGTGAGGACCTGGCGCATCTGAGACGTACCGTTGCAGGACAAGCCCAGAGCCATGGGCTCGCCTTGATTGCCGCATCAACTCATCCGTTCGCGCTTAAGGGCGGACAGAAACGCACGGAAAAGGACCGCTATAAGATTCTAGCGCGGGATCTGCAGGAGGTGGTGCGCCGCCTCATGATTTCCGGTATGCACGTTCACGTCGGTATAGAGGACGACGACCTACGTATCGATTTAATGGGGCAAGTGAGTTACGTCCTGCCCCATTTGTTGGCGCTCAGTACTTCCTCGCCTTTCTGGGAGGGACACAACACTGGTCTTAAGTCGTATCGGATTGCCGTGTGGGACGAGTTGCCGCGAACGGGATTGCCCGAGTACTTCGAGAGTTACGCCGAGTTTCAACGCCACGTCAGCATGCTGGTCGGAGCGGGCGTGATAGAGGATGGCACAAAGTTGTGGTGGGATGTGCGGCCAAGTTTTCGCTTCCCCACCCTAGAGATGCGCATCAGCGATGTATGCACTCGCCTCGAAGACAGTATTTGTATCGCCGCCTTGTACCGCTGTTGGTTGCGGATGCTTTATCGGCTGCGGCGCAATAATCAGCGTTGGAGACGCTACGTGGCATTGTTAGTCAACGAGAATCGATGGCGGGCGCAACGCTATGGCACAGATGAAGGGCTTGTGGATTTTGGCAAGGGTGAAATCGTTCCCTACGTAGATCTATTAGAAGAAATGCTGGAGATAGTCCGCGAGGACGCGCAGTATTTTGGCTGTGTGCCCGAGGTAGAGCACGCGCGTGCGATTCTCGCCCGTGGCACCAGCGCTCACCGCCAGGTTAAAACCTACGAACGCGCTAAAGCCGAGGGCGCAACAGAAGAAGAGGCATTCAGATCTGTGGTGGATATGTTGATCGAGGAGACATCGTACGGCTTGAATTAAACCTCCCAATGCGGTTTCCAGTCACCTTGTGCACGAAGTTCTATTTGCGCCTCGTCCTCGACGAGCTTTGCGACGTGTAGTTCCCCTTGCTGCCCGCCATAAGTCTCCCGAGCTAGTTCAAAACGCTCCTTCGCTTTTAGGCTCATCGCCAGCGGCACTGCTTTATCGGTTCCAAGTTGTTCGATAAGGCTCAAGTCCTTACAACAAAGATCAAGAGTGAACGACGGGTCGTAATGCCCCGCGAAAATCGAGGGCACATCATGACGAGCGACAAAGCTATCTCCCACACTGTCCTTGATGGCTTGCCACAGTGTCAGCGGCTCAACTCCGGCTTTGACGCCCAGAGCAAGGCCCTCGCCGATGGCAGCAGCATGAATAAACCAAAGTTGGTTGGTGACGAGCTTCACCACAGTGCCGGTTCCATAAGCGCCACACGCAATCACCCGTCCCATGGTCTCGAGTATTGGTCGGGCACGCTCGATGTCCACTGTTTCGCCTCCGGCGAATATTGTCAACGTACCCGTCCGGGCGCCGTCTACCGCGCCGGTGACAGGTGCGTCGATTGCCCTAATGCCTTTTTGCTGCGCTTCGGTAGCGAGTGTAGATAACAGAGTACGACTGTTGGTGGTCATATCAATCCACAGATTGCCGTCACTCAATCCTGAGAGCGCGCCGTGCTCTCCCTGCATGACTGTCCGGCACTGGGTTGGGCCGGGCAGCGAGGTGATGAGTATGTCCACTGCCTCGGCGCACTCCCGAGGATTCTCGACCCATTTTGCTCCTTCTTGAAGGTGTGGCGCTGCCACTTTAGGATTCAGATCATGTACCACAAGACTGAATCCCGCTTTAGTGATGTTATGGGCCATAGGGGCGCCCATAGTGCCAAGACCAATGAAGCCGACAGTTTCTTTCACGCTTGCCTCCGAATATTCTATTCGCAGTAGCCTTGACCCTGAGGCGGGTCGTTGTGTGCAGCAGGCGAAGTCAGTTCGCTACAACTGATTGTAAGCTTTCCATCACTATTCATGCTGTACATAAACGTGTCATGATTGGTAAGCGTGTAGTCGTTTATTTCTATTGGACACCACAGAGAGGACCATTCAAATGAAACTAATCGAACGTGCCATGGTGCTTCTAATCGCAGGTACCTTGGTTGGCATCGGGCAAGGGTCAGCGCAGGCGGCGAGCGATGTACGTGCGACCATCGTGGCTAGCATTGAGCAATGGACCACAGCCTTTAATGAAGCTGATGCAGCAGGGGTGGCCGCGATGTATACACAAGAAGGTCAGCTGCTACCGCCGGGTGGCCCAACAGTAACAGGTCGCGAAGCCATTCAAGCTTTCTGGCAGGGTGTGATGGATTCGGGTATCGCCAAGGCCGAGCTGGAAGCCACTGAAATCGAGGGAAGTGGAGCGTTAGTTTACGAAGTCGGAGTCTACCGATTGTTCGGTACCGACGGACAACTTGCCGGCGAAGGTAAGTATATCGTGGTGTGGAAGCAGAGCGATGGGCAGTGGAGGTTGCATCGTGATATCTGGAATGGCAACAGTTGACCTGCCAGTGGTTAGTTTATCGATGGGTGAACCACTTCAGTGTGCGTAATCCGGTTCTTCCCGATCTAGCATGCGTTTGAGTGCAGCAAAATGTGCCGGCACTTGACTTTCGTCGTTGTCACTCATTTGTTGCGCAGTCTTTTGTACCACATCACTTGAGATGTATCGTAGCGGTCGTCCAGTTGACATGGCCATGACCTGGAGTTGGCAGGCGCGTTCTAGATAGTACAAGTCGTTGAATGCATGACTAGCACTAGGGCCAGTGACGATGACACCGTGGTTGGCAAGAAACAAGATGCTTTTGTTCCCCAGAGCAGCCATCATGCGATCGCCTTCTTCACTGTCGAGAGCGATCCCCTCATAGCCATTGTCATAGGCCACACGATGATGAAACATTAGAGCGGTCTGGCTTATCGGCTCAAGCGTGCCATCGGCCAGGGTGGTTAACGTCGTGGCGTAGGGCATATGGGTGTGCAGTACGCAGCGAGCATGAGGTAAGCCTTTGTGAATCCGCCAGTGGATATAGAATGCCGTAGGCTCCGGGGGTGCATCCCCTTGGATCAGTTCGCCGTCATTGTTAACGAGTAACAGGCTACTCGCCGTAATCTCTGACCAATGGTAGCCTTGGGGATTGATTAGGAATTGATCATTAGTGCCTGGAATCATGTAGCTGAAATGATTGCAGATGCCTTCGCCCAAACCAAAACGAGCAGCGAGACGCAGCGCTGCCGCTAAATCTATGCGCGCCTGTTTCAATATCTTATCCATCGCCTACTCCGATCGAATTTACAAAGATAATAATATCCCGAGGTAACGTTACTGCTCCACCGCTAGTGACAGCTAAGAGTATTTGTGGGCTACGGACTAATGCGGACATTTGTGAGAAGGTGGCCCAGCGATGACTGATCTTCCACTTGGTTTTGACGAATTCGGAAAGATCAAGCGCGTATTGTTGCGCAATGCTGGAGTAGCCTTTGTAGATCAGCAGAACATCGCTGCGCAGTGGCGTGGACTCAACTATATTGCGCCACCCGACTTCGATCGGGCCGTGGATGAGTTCGAAGCTTTTGTCCAGTTACTCAAGAGCTTTGACATGGTCGTCGAGTATATGGATGCAGAACTATACCAGGGTTTGGATTCGATCTATGTGCGCGACGCAAGCATTGTGGCCCCGGACGGCATGATCCTATGCCGAATGGGCAAGCAACAGCGAAGTGCTGAACCAGAAGTGTCGGGTAACCACTACCGATCCGTGGGTTTGGCAATCAAAGGAACTATTCAGGGCGAGGGGCGATTAGAAGGTGGGGATGTGGTGTGGCTCGATCAGCACACAGTAGCGGTGGGTCGTGGCTACCGCACCAATGACGAGGGGATTCGACAGCTCAAGAACCTATTGGGAGCACAAGTGGATGTCATCATTGTTCCCTTACCTCATTGGAGAGGTGAGGGCGACGTATTTCATCTGATGTCGATGTTGAGTCCGGTAGATCGAGATCTCGCCCTGGTCTACTCGCCGTTGTTGCCTATACCTTTTCGGGAACTGCTGCTGCAGCGCGACATAGAGCTGGTGGAGGTCCCCGCCGATGAGTTTGAAACTATGGCTTGCAATGTGCTTACCGTCGCCCCCCGTCAGTGTTTGATGCTAGCCGGGAATCCGCGTACACGTGTAGCGCTGGAAGGAGTTGGAGTAGAGGTTCATGAGTATATCGGCAATGAAATCTCGGCCAAGGGTTGTGGTGGGCCGACCTGTCTAACGCGGCCACTGGCGCGGGATGGTGGCATTGTGGACCGTTGACGGGGTTGCACGCGTGGCGTATTCTGGCCCGCAGTATGGCGCGCCTTGACATACTTGAGAGGCTCAAGCTTGATCCGTAGTAGGGATGTCTTAACCTAAGCATACTAAACAACGAAGGCACCACCCCGGTGGGTCGGGCAACTAAACATTTATGGAGGGAAAATTATGAAACGAGATGAACTCATTGAACAACTTGCCACGGGCAAAATGACCCGACGGAAATTCAACAAGCTGTTGGCTTCCGTCGGCGCCACCATGGCAACGTTTCCAGTGATGTCCAGAGTCGCGAGTGCGGCCACCGAGGACCATCCGATGGTGTTCACCTGGGAAGGGTTCGAAGACCCCGAGCTTCACAAGCCCTATGCAGCGAAATATGGTGAATCACCCAACTACTCCTTTTTTGGTGACGAAGAGGAGGCATTCGCTAAGATGCGAGCAGGTTTTAAACCCGATCTGACACAGCCATGTTCCTATAAAGTGCCGATCTGGCGAGACGCAGGCATTATTGTGCCCGTCGACACCAGCCGCCTGAGCAACTGGGCGGACGTGGTTCCAAGCCTGAAGGACATCCCCGGGATGGTGGTGGACGACAAGCGTTATTGGATTGTGGCGGATTGGGGACAGACTTCTGTTCTCTATCGCGAGGATTTGGTCGAAATCAATGAAGAGTCTTGGAACCTGCTTTGGGATGAGCGTTACAAAGGTCGTCTGGCCATGGCCGACAGTCTGATCGATGGAGTGATGGTGGCTGCCATCGTAGCCGGTGCCAAGGATCCCTACAACATGACCGATGACGAAATGGCGAAGACCAAGGAGCTGTTGCAACAACAGCTACCACTGCTGCGTTATTACTGGACCAGCCCAACCGATATCCAGCAGGCGCTGGCCTCTGGCGAGTTGGTCGCCAGCAGTGCGTGGAATGACGCTTACACTGCGCTAAAGGGTGAAGGTGTGCCGGTCAAGTTTATGAAACCGAAAGAAGGGGCGATGACCTGGGCCTGTGGGTTCTGCCTGATGAAGGATGCTGATCCCGCGAAGGTCGATCGTGCCTACGACTACATTGACGCCTATCTCGCCCCTGAGTCGGGTGCATACGAGATCACTGAATTCGGTTATGGACACGCCAACATCAAGGCGTTTGATCTCGTGTCTGAAGAGGAACTGGCGGAGCGTGGCTTGAGCCGTAATCCCGATGAGGTGTTGAGCTCTGGTATTTTCCAAGAGCCCATTGGCAACGAGCCCGCGTTGCAAGCGATGTTCGAGGAGGTCAAGGCAGGGATGTAGCGTGCTCTGCTATGCTGTGGACCGGGCTCGGGCGATTCAGCCCGAGCCCGGTCTTGCTCTTAAGGATTTGCCCATACTCAGACCCGGCGCCCCCGCTTACTTGCCAAGCTTATCGGATCATTTGAATGGCTGACTCCACCGCCACAGTTGCTGTCTCGACCCCAAGCCGTAGTCCGCAACTGGGACTAGTGGGGCGCATTCGCGCCGCTTTCATGCGCAGTGAGTCGTTCCGCGGATTTTCCTTGCTGTCCCCTACTATGGCGTTGATGTTTATCGCGCTGGCGGCGCCATTGGCCGTGTTGCTCACGCTGAGCTTTTGGACACAGGAATATCTGACTTTCATCAAGGAATTCTCACCCTCAAACTACTTGGCTTTTTTTGAAAAGCAGATTTATCCAAAGATCCTGTTGAAGTCGCTCAGGATCTCGGCCATGGTCACTTTTGCCACAGTGCTGCTCGCCTATCCCATGGCGTACTTCATCGCGTTTCGGGTAAAGAAAAACAAGTTGCTGTGGTTAATCCTTATCACCGTGCCGTTTTGGACCAGCTACTTACTCCGCGTATTCGCCTGGAAAATCGTTCTTGGCTACAACGGCGTTATCAATTCGGGGCTCATTAGTCTAGGGATTCTCAGCGAACCGCTGGAATTTTTGTTGTACAACCCGACGGCGGTGGTTATAACCTTGGCGCACGCCTGGGCGGCGTTTGCTATTTTGCCTATCTACGTTTCCCTAGAGAAGATTGATCGTTCCTTGCTCGAGGCCGCGAGAGACCTGGGTGAAGGTCCTTTCATGACTTTTGTTCGGGTAACCCTACCGCTATCGATGCCTGGCGTGATTGCGGCGAGCTTGCTGGTATTCATACCTACGGTAGGCGATTACGTTACACCCACTCTGGTGGGTGGACCGACCGGCATCATGATCGGCAATATCATTCAGTCTATGTTTGGTAAGGCGCAGAACTGGCCTCTTGGCGCTGCCTTGGCAGTGATCTCAATGTTGGTGGTGACGGTGGCGGTGTGTGGATTCCTTTGGCTTACCAATAACTTTAGGAAACGCGTGGCATGAGCGCGGGTGTGAGTCGAAGATTTGATGGCTTTGCGTTGTACGCGATTGCCTATTTGATCTTTATTTATCTGCCAGTACTGTTCCTACCTTTATTCTCGTTTAACGACTCCATCTACATCGCCTTTCCGCTCAAGGGCTTTACCCTGGAGTGGTATGGCAAGATGGTGAATAATCCGGGGCTGATCGATGCTTTATGGAACAGCGTCCAAATTGCTTCAGGATGTGCTGTATTGAGCACGATTCTTGGAACCTTGGCGGCGAAGTCAGTGACGCGTTACCGCCTCCCGGGACGCGGACCGTTGATCGGCTTTATCATGATTCCGCTGGTGATTCCCTCGATCATCATTGGCATCGCTCTGCTGATCTTGATGAGTTTGGGTGGCATCGAGCTATCACTGTTCACCATCGGACTTGGCCATATGCTCTTTTGTGTCCCGTTTTCCATGCTGGTGATGATTTCTAGAATGGAAGGGTTTGATAAGAGTATGGAAGAGGCCGCACAGGATCTAGGAGAGAACGCATGGGGTACATTCTGGCGGGTCACTTTCCCCTTGGTGGTGCCGGGTGTGGTGGCGAGCTTGCTGTTGACCTTTACGATCTCTTTTGATGAATTTGTGCTGGCGTTCTTTCTGTCCGGTACCGATGTTACGCTGCCGGTGTTCATCTGGAGTCAACTACGCTTCCCCAACCGTTTGCCCGCAGTGTTGGCGCTTGGCGCTTGTATACTGATGGCGTCATTCGTGCTTGTAACGTTTGCCGAGTGGTTTAGACGTCGCGGCGTGCAGTTAAAGACCTCCTCGGGCGTTTAGTGAATATTTGGCATGAGTGAGCAACCCATCATATCGTTTCAGAGTGTGCGCAAGGACTTCGGCCCGGTACGTGCCGTCAACGACGTCTCCTTCGACATTCTGACCGGTGAATTCTTCTCATTACTAGGGCCTTCAGGATGCGGCAAGACCACGCTGCTGCGTATGGTGGCGGGATTTGAGGCGCCGACTGGAGGTGAGATCTATCTAGACGGTCAGCCCTTGTCCGCGATACCACCGCACCAGCGGCCGGTCAATATGGTGTTTCAGAGCTATGCCATCTTTCCCCATCTCAACGTGAGTCAAAACATTGCCTTTGGCCTGCGCAAGTCCGGTCTATCAAAACAAGAGCTGGACTCAAAGATCAATGAGATGTTGGAGATGATCAAGCTGCCGGGGTTTGGCTCTCGTGGTGCGGACGAATTATCTGGAGGGCAACGTCAACGCGTGGCACTGGCACGCGCATTAATCAAGCGCCCCAAGGTGTTGTTGCTGGATGAGCCGCTGGGTGCCTTGGATAAGAAACTGCGTGAGCAAATGCAGATCGAACTACGCGCGTTGCAACAACAAGTGGGGATTACATTTGTATTCGTGACCCACGATCAAGAAGAGGCGTTAACGCTGTCTGATCGCATCGCAGTGATGTCAAAGGGAGACGTGTTAGAGATCGCCTCGCCCACTGAGCTTTATGAGTCGCCACGCACACAGTTTGTAGCGGACTTTATCGGCACCATGAATTTCTTCAAAGGTTCGGTTCGGAGTGTGACCGATGCTACGACCGAGGTCGAAGCAGAGTCATTGGGAACGATTCTCGCCGGTGCGGGAGGCAATGGACTTTCTGCGGGATCAGAAGTGATGGTGGCGATTCGACCCGAAAAGCTTGAACTGTGCTTTGAATCGCCCCAAGTCCCAGAGAACACGGTCGAAGGGCGTATGGGGCCTTCTGCTTATCTGGGCGATCGCAGCCACCTTTACGTGCTTATTTCTGGTCGGGAAGAGCCGGTGTCCGTTGCGTTGCAGAATTTGGACCGGTCGTCCCAGGGTTCTCGCCACACTGATCAACCGGTGTGGCTGTCTTGGTCGAAGGATTCAGTGGTGTTGTTGCCCGTAGAATAGAGGCGCCTGTCAGCGGTATTCAGCAAATCCCCTTGTACTATGCGCCTTCCACGGTGCAGCACCAGAGCTCCAACCTAAGTGGGCAAATAGGATAAACTTAGACATCGAGGAGTCCACAGACAAGACAGTAATGACAGTCGGTGTTCGCCGTTTGAGGTGATCGATGTTTGGGCTAAGTCTACGTCTAATGGTGCTAAGTTTGGTCGGGACTATGGGGGTCTCCTGGCTTTACTGGATGCACACGGCCCCAGAATGTCTGGAATCCCGCTCGCCTGACTGCCAAAGTGAGTTGGTGGAGCCTATGGAGTCGTTGGAGCATCAACACTCGATATGGAATCAGCCTAAGTCTGCGGTTGCGCTTGAGCCTGCTGACGTCGCTGACCTCGCCAACCCCAGGCCCGCATTACAGCCTGAGACGGTCGACCGTGGCAGGGAGTTGCAACAAACCTGGGATGCGGCTCAAATCCAAGTTGTCCTTGGTGACATCAATGTCTTCGGGCGTATCGGAGATAGCAATATCCAGGATCGTTTGTCACGCATCCCTCAGGGTGTGAGCTTCCCGACCATTATCTACTTACATGACTGTGCATTGCCGAGGTGGTCGGGTCCATACTATTTCTGGTTTGGTCTTGCGCGGTCTGGCTATGTGCTCATTGCACCTGATAGTTTTGCGCGCACCAACAAATCGCGCACTTGCAATAGAGGGAACACACAAACTGAAATGCGACTTGAGGAATTAAATTTCGCCATTAAGCAGGTGAATAAGCTCCCATGGGTGGACACGCATAATCTATTTCTGATCGGTCACAGTGAAGGCGGTAAAGCGGCGGAGCGATACCGTGGCTCGGAGTTCAAGGGAATTGTAATTACTTCGACGAGCTGTTCAGTGCGAACTGATGATGGATCGACGACGCCGTTGCTCGCCGTCGCCTCGATAGACGATACGTGGGTAGAGAGCTTGGGGCCATATTGCGAGCATGCAGATGAGCGTCTGCTTATTCAGGGTAGTGCCCACGGAGTGCTGGTGTATCCACAAGCGCGTCAGGCGGTTCGGGGATTCATCTTCAAGCACACCGATGTCCCTTGGACTTGAAATCGTTGGCAGGGCCGATAAAGTGTTCGTCTTAGTGAGCGAGCTGTGCTCTGCGTAGAATTCACGTATTGATGTAACGAATATGAACCGTCGTCTGACATTCCTGGCACTAACGTTAGTGGTCGCGACCGCGACAGGTCTGGCGTGGGCAGATCTCAACGGGCCAGCCAAAGTAATCGATGCTGATACCTTGGAGATCGACGGTGAGCGTATCGCGCTACATGGTGTTGAGGCCCCCTCGGAGGACTGGCAATGTACGGCCTCAGACGCCAGCGTGTGGGATTGTGGTAACGCAGCGAAGCTTGCCCTGTCTCAACATATTGATGGCGCTTCATTAAGCTGCCAGGAACGCGGACGCAACGAAGCGAAACAGGTTCTATCTGTGTGTACCCTGCACGGTGTTGAACTGAATGCTTGGTTGGTCAGAGAAGGATGGGCTAGGTCGAGCGATCTCGAATCTTCTGTCTATGCCGAGCAACAACAACAGGCCATGGCAGCGGGGAAGGGGTTGTGGCGTGGTGGCTTCATGCCAAATGAACAGTGGTGGTCTGGTAAGGCGGATCCGGTGGCCAAAACTGGTGAGGATGTGGGCTGCGGTGCGTGCACTGCGCGTCACCGCAGTTTTGCCAAGTCGCGCGAACAGAGAAAAGCCGATCAGTCCGATTAACTTACGTGCGCCCCCGCTTACGAAGCGGCGCCGCCCTTACGAAGCGCCGCCGACGCTCGACAAGCGGCTCTGAGCTCAATCCATCTTTGTCGGCTCAAGGCCGTTTCCAGATTACCGGAAACCAATCCTGTCGCATCTTATCCCCACTATTGAGCCCGATATCGGGATAAGGCGGCGACATCTCCCCGGGGCGTTCACAATACACCGCATCGTCACCCAACCAACGGGTGGAGAATGCGCGTCTGCGGTTTTTCACTTGGTTATCAGTGGTTCCGTGCAAGGTGCGAAAGCTGAACAAAATTGTGTCCCCAGGTTTCATGTCCCAGCAGCGAATTTCATAGTTATGCTCATCTGCATCGATTTCTGGCACTGAGTCAAGCTCCGAACCTTGCTGATCGAAATGCTCACCGCTTATGAAATGACGGGGATAGAACAATTTGTCCCAACGATGGGATCCGACCACAAAGCGCACTGCTATGTCCTTGGGCACTTCATCCAGCGAGATGTAAATGCTTACAGTCTGACGACCGTCAACGCAGTAGTATGGTAAGTCTTGGTGCCAAGGCGTAGCTCGTTGCGTTCCGGATTCTTTGACAAAGGAGTGCTCATGGAAAAACTGGGCGCTTTGAGACTCCATAAAATGGCCAGCCATTGAAGCGGCATAGGAGTTGAATACAAACTCTTTATACTCTGGGATGCGTTCCCAGTTGCAATAGCTGTCGAAGAATCGTCCGGCTTCTTCTTCTTCAGTGCTCTCACAGGGAAAAGCATAATTCCGAGGATCAGCCAAGTTGCGTTCCAGCCCCATCTGCAAGGGCTTGACCCAGTCTACAAATTCACCGGGCAGGAAGACTACGCCGTCTCGTTGAAAGGTTTCAATATCTTGCTGCGACGCCGTATATTCTGGGGCTGGTCTTATGTCAACGCCGGAGGTCGACTCACCCTGTGTGGGTCTCCACGGGACGGTCCACTCGTTAACACCAACTCTGGGCTTCATCGTGCGTGTCGAGTTAATATTTTAGCCCTGCCACAAGCCTTCTTTAGTAAGATCATCCATTGTGGCACTGATGCTGTCTCTGAGAATGCCGACAAATGTGTCGATCTGATCATGGGTCAAGGTCAATGGCGGTGACATTACATTCAAGTGCGCAATGGGTCGGACGATCAAGCCCCGTTTCTGGCAATGGGTTGCAATTCGCTGGCCGATTTGCACCTCCGGGTCGAACAGTTCTTTGGTTTCTTTGTTCGCCACATTTTCTACGCACATCATGAAACATTTACCCCGCACGTCGCCGACAATGGACAAGTCCCGCAGTGTGGCAAGCTGTTGTTCAAAGTAAGGCCCTACTTGGCGCACATGTCCGCAGATGTCGTCACGCTCCATGATCTCGATGTTCTTAAGACCCGCAATGCAGGAGACGGGGTGACCGGAGTAAGTGAAGCCGTGGGTGAACAGCGCCCCTTCTGCTTGCGGTACGCTGATCACATCATAGACTTCGTCTGAGATAATGGTTGCTGACAGCGGCACATAACCTGAAGAAATGCCTTTGGCGCAGGTGATGAAATCCGGTATGAAATCGAACACCGGCTCCGATGCGAAAAAATGTCCAATTCGCCCAAACCCTGTTACCACTTCGTCGGAGATATACAACACGCCATATTTTCCGCAAACTTCCATAGTGCGCCTGTGATAGCCCGGCGGCGGTACGATGACGCCGCCCGCGCCCATGATCGGTTCGGCAATGAAGCACGCCACATTTTCCGGACCCAATTCGAGAATCTTGTTCTCCAGGTCCGCGACTTTTTCGTCACAGAATTGTTCAACAGTCATGCCCTCGGGCCGCCGATAGGTATTCGGTGCTGGGATGTGATGCACCAACCCCGGCGCAAGGTCAAAGCCCTGGTGATCGAATTCCACTCCGGTCATTGACATCGCGAGATAGGTACTGCCGTGGTAACCGTCCACTCGGGAGATGATCTTTTTCTTGCTCGTTTTGCCAAGTCTATTGAAATAGAAGTGAATGATGCGAATCGCCGTGTCATTCGACATCGAGCCGCCGGTCCCATAGAAGATACGATTAAGCGAAACGGGAGCAAGCTCAGCGAGCTTGGCAGCGAGTTCCGCGGCCGGAGGTGTGGTGAGATGGGTAAACGTCGAGTAGTATGGGATGCGGCGG
>Ga0224508_10000698_pt1 | contig 32294 bp, 29 predicted proteins | sample SF_Jan12_sed_USG_4_FD_170157 | JGI IMG/M metagenome (GOLD analysis project Ga0224508, IMG submission 170157) | Sediment microbial communities from San Francisco Bay, California, United States - SF_Jan12_sed_USGS_21 | ecosystem: Environmental > Aquatic > Marine > Sediment | place: USA...
CGATCTCGCAGGCATGGCATTTCACGCAGAGGTCGCTGTCGAAATAGAACCCGTGTTGCATCGTGACCTCCCTCAAGCCGCCCTGATCCGGACCTTGCATTCATTGTAATTGTTCGTTCCGGTGATCGGGTTGGTGTGGGTGTCCATCAGGTTGTTGGAATGTGCCCCCTTGCCCTTCGCGACCGACCCCATCGCCCAGTGGCCAAAGCCGTGGCCGTGGCGGATCGAGATGCAGCCGGGCACCAGGCCTTCCACGACCTTGGCCGTCATGGTGATGTTGTCCTTGGGCGACTCGATCACGCATTTGCCCCCATCAGCGATGCCGTATTTGGTCGCGTCGACCGAGTTGATCTCGACCCAGTTCTCCGGACAGATCTCCATCAGGAACGGATTGTTCTGGGTCACGATGTTGCAATGCATCGAGAGCTTCGAATGCGTGACCTGGAGCGGGAATTCGTCATCCGGGATCACCGAACGCTCGCGCCATTCCGGATAGGGGTTGTGGCCGGCGCCCTCATAGGCATTCGAGTAAATCTCGATCTTGCCCGACGGCGTGCCAAGGCCTGCCTCGACCCTGCCATAGCTCACATTGCCGGCCCAGAACCCTTTCTCCTTCAAATCATCGACGCTGACAGGCAGGTCCTTGGCCGAAACAGCCGCCCAGTCCTCCCATGTTTCATAGGAGAAATACTCGCCCCAGCCCATTTCCTGGGCCAGGCCCTTGGCAATCTCGTAGGCGGGCTTGGCCTCACCCACCGGCTCGACCACCGGCTGACACAGGATTGCCTCCGGCCCCAGCCACATGCCCTGCCGCAGCTCGGCCTGCTCGTAGAACGAGGTCTCGGGCAGGACGATGTCACATTCGAGCGCGGTCTCGCTCATGTAGAGCTCCTGAGCGACCGCGAGGTCTAGCTTGGCGAACATCGCCTGCACCCGGTCACGGTTCGGATCGCTCATCACCGGATTGGTTGCCTGGCAGAAGATGCCGCGGATCGGATAGGGGTCGTCCTCGATAACTGCTCCCGGAAGCCGCGAGCTTGGGATCTCCGGGACGACCGGATAGCCTGTCAGCGGCGCCAGGGCATAGCCCATTGCATGGGCGAGCGGCGCCTTCTCGGGCTTTCGCATCGCCTCTTCCGGAATCGCGACCGGATGGCCGATCGGAGCCCAATCATCGAGATGGAACGTCCCTGGCTTGTCGATCTGGCCGCAAATGGCCGCAAGTATGTAGCACACGCGGCCGCCATCATTGCCGTTCGTGTAGTAACCTGACCCTTTGAACTGGGCGGAGATACTGGGCTTGGTCGTGGCGAACTCGCGGGCCAGGCGGCGGATCGTGCCGGCATCGATGCCACAGATCTCCTCCGCCCATTCGGGCGTGTAGCCCTTCTCGGCCAAGTGATCGCGAAAACCGTCGAAGCCGTGGCAGTAGGTGTTGACATAGTCCTGATCATACAGGCCTTCGTCGATGATGTGCTTGCACATCGCCAAGCCCATCGCCGCATCGGTCCCCGGCTTGATCGGGATCCATTCATCCGCCTTCTGGGCGGTCTCGGTGAAGCTCGGGTCGACCACAACCAGTTTGCAGCCGTTCTTCTTGGCTTGAAGCAGGGCACGGCTCTCGAACAGGCCCTGGTTGGCCCCCAGCATGTTCATGCCCCAGAGGATCACGTATTTCGAGCCGGTGAAATCGTGCATCGGAAAGAGGCTGCCAAATGTGGTCAGGCAGGCCGAGCGGCGGTCGCCCTCGCACCCCATGGCATGACCGAGCGAAATGTTCGGCGTGCCATAGAGCTGTGCCAGAAGCTGCACCATGAAGATCGAATTCGGATCATGGTGTGACAGGTAGCAGACCGCCTCGGGTCCATGCTCCTTCTCGATCTGGCGCAGCTTGTCGGCGATGAACTTGAAGGCCTCGTCCCAGGATATGCGCTTGAACTCACCCTTCTGGCCCTTGGGATTGGTGCGCAGCATCGGGTATTTCAGCCGGTCCGGATCGCGGGTGACCCAGGCGCTGGCCATGCCCTTGGCGCAACGCGTGCCGATGTTGTTCGGCGCGTCCGGATTGCCCTTGTGGTAGACCACCTTGCCGTCGCGGACATAGACCTCGGTCGGGCATGTCCAGGGGCAGGTGTAGCAGAAGCTTTTTAGAACCTTCGCGCCCTTAATCTCAGCGATACGCTCGGTGAGCGATTGTGCCTGGATATTCAATCTTGCCTCCCCTTCTTGTCCCTCGTGGGACGATACTATTGATGACGTTGGCGTAGGATTGCGGCTGCCCGCAATGCCATGGCGTCCGGGATCGACACATTCGCGCCGTCGATCGGTCGACAGGGATGTGCCGCACCGCTTCCGGCCGCGAACGACTCGGCGTCGATCAAAAGGACCCACAGGTCCGGATCACGCTCGACCGCGGCGCGGATGGTGCGATCGCTCTCGTCCTTGCTCAGCCGGTCGGCATCGTGGATGGGCATCCACTGGCTGTCGCTGCTGGCCGCGCGCACATGCGCCAGGATACGGGAAGAGCCATCCGCGTCCGCCAGGATGATCAAAACGGTGCCGCGTTTCTCGTCGCCCTCGCGCAGGACCGAGGCGCTGATCCCCGCGTCGAGCAGCCGGAAAAGGTTGGCGCGAACCCAATCCCGGGTTGGGCGCCAGAATTCGAAGAGCAGAACGTCGTCCTTGGTCGGGTCAATGACGCTGTCATCTGAGCCCAAATTCATCTCATTGGCTCCGATTGTATTCCACGAGGCGGCGCAGATTCATCAGACGCGCCGATGCCAGCAATCCGATGACCGTGACCAGCATCAGTATCCCAGACGCGGCGGCCACAAGCGGCGTCAACCGGTATCGAAGTGTCGGGTAAATCACTCGGGGCATGGTTTCGGTCTCTGACGTGCCCAGGAACAGCGCCATGATGAATTCATTGATCGAGATGATGAACGCGAAGAGCGCGCCCACCAGGACCGACGGTCCGATGAGCGGCAGGATGATCAGGTAGAAGACCTGAAACGGCGAGGCTCCCATGCCCCGCGCGGCTTCCTCAATCGACCGGTCGAGCCCGTCGAGACTGACTCGAAGCACCATGATCACCAGCGGAAACGCCCAGAGAGAATGGGCGATCGCAATGATCAAATGGCCACCCCACATGCCCGTCTGATAGGCGACGCCCAGCATCGACATGCCGATGATCACCGCAGGCGTAAAGACCGGGGTCAGAGCCAGCGTGTAAATCGTTGTGCCCCATTTGAACTTGAACCGGCTGAAGGCCAAGGCGGCGGCCATGCCTACGATCAGCGAGATGACGATGGTCAAACCGGCAACAACCAGGCTGTTGGTGAGACTCTCCATCCACTTGGGGTCGTTAAAAAAGGCCTCGTACCAGCGTAGTGACCATTTGTCGGTCGGCAGGCGGAGGAACCTGGAAGGGGTGAACGACATCAAGACCGCGATCACCATCGGTGCCAGGAAATAGATGCACATCAGGATGGCGAAGGCGTGCCAGGCGTATTTCCGGAGCACCGCACCCATCTCAGCCCTGCCACTTCATGCGCGAGCCCACGGCCCAGTTATAAAGAAACACGATCAGCGTCATCATCGTCAGAATGATGAAGGCGATCGCTGCGCCCATTGCCCAGTTCACGTTCTCGAACGTCTGCTTCGGAACCTCGACCGCAAGGTTTGGGTCTCCGGGTTCCCGAGCAGCGAGGGAGAGACAAAGGCGCCAAGCGCCCAGACGATGGTGATTAGCAGGGCGATCAGCGTGCCCGGCACGCTGAGCGGGAAAGTCACCAGCCAGAATGTCTTGAAGGGGCTGGCACCGAGACCACGCGACGCCTCGCGGAGCGACGGGTCGAGGGTGTGTAGCGTCGCAGTGATGACCAGGATCGTATACGGGATCACCAGCAGCACCTTGCTGACTGTCGCAGAGAAGAGCGTATAAACGAGCTTGATCGGCTCGTCAGATACGCCGACCAGCATAATCAACTCGTTAACCAGCCCGTTATTGGCCAGCAGCATCTGTAATCCATAGACCAGCACAAGCATGTTCGAAAGTTTGGGCAAGATCACGATCAGGATCAGCGCAGTCTTAAGCTTCGGCGGTGCGCGGTAGATGTAATAGGCCATCGGGTAGGCCAGGATCATGGTCACCAGTGTCACCAGCAGCGCAAATCCGATCGTGAACATCATCACCGACATGAAGTAATCGTCGGTGAAGAATCTCACGTAGTTGTCCAGCGTCCATGTGCCTTCGACATAGAAACCGCCGCCCTCCTGGCCCGCGGCGCCTCCGATGCCAAAGCCCGAGGCGCCGCGACTCTCGTAGAAACTGATCCGCAGCAACCATAGCAGTGGAATAACGAAAAAGCCGAGCATCAAGAGGATCATCGGCGAGAGCAGGAGATACTTCGCATAGGGCGCAAGCCGATCGACGACGGTTTTCTGGTAGCCTCCCAAATCTGTCTCGACGACCGTCATCGGTGATTATTACCCCTTTAGATAAACTGTCTGGCCAGGCTCCCACGCGACATAGACACTCTCTCCCTCGCGATGGGAAGGTTGGCCGGCAGGCAACGCTTCGTGCGCTCTGATAGTTACGTCTGTTCCGTCGATCCGAATGATGTATTCGACGCCAGCCCCGAGGTACGAAAGGAAGTCGATTTGACCTCGGAAGACATTCTGGTCTTCCGGCGGCGAAGCTTTGAACAGAGCAACCCGTTCAGGACGGACGGAGACCAAACAGTTTTCACCGGGCTCCAAGTCCCCACCGTTGACGACGCGCACCGTGAGACCGCCATCGATCTCCAGATCGGTGAATGTCCCATCGACCGAAGAGACCGTCGCCTGATAGGATGAAGTGTTCCCGAGGAAAGTGGCCACGAAAGGCGATTTCGGACTGTTATAGACTTCGCTCGGTGTGCCGAGCTGCAGCAGGTGCCCCCCCTCCATCACCGCGATCCGGTCGGCCATGGAAAGGGCCTCTTCCTGATCGTGGGTGACGTAGACGGTGGTGATGCCGACCTTCTCCTGGAGCTTTTTGAGCTCGACCCGCATCGAATCACGCAGGCGTCGGTCCAGGTTCGCCAACGGCTCGTCGAGCAACAGGATGTCCGGCTCATAGACGACCACACGCGCGATCGCCACACGCTGACGCTGGCCGCCTGAAAGCTGCACCGGATACCGGTCAGCGAACTCGGAAAGCTCGACCAGGTCGAGCACATTGGCGATGCGCTCGGCTCGCTCGCGCTTGGGCACGCCGCGCATACGCAACCCGAAGGCGACGTTCTCGGCAACCGTCATATGGGGAAACAGAGCATAACTTTGGAAGACCATGCCGATATTGCGCTTCTCCAACGGCACGTCATTCATGCGCCGGCCGCGAATGTAAATGTCGCCGCGGGTTGGTTCGAGATACCCGCCGATCATCCGAAGCGTGGTCGTTTTCCCGCAACCGGAGGGTCCGATCAGGAAAAGGAACTCGCCGTCGGCGACATCGAAAGAGACACTCTCGACCGCGACCGCGTCGCCGAAGGTTTTCCATACGCCGCGAACTTCGAGCACCGGCGGCACATCTGCGCTTGGTGTCCGTTCAAACGAAGACGGGTTAGCAGCCTTCACGCTTTTTTGCCCCCGAATTGTTGGCCGATGCCCGAGAGTCGGCGCGGACATCCCATTACACCCGAGCCGACCGGGTCTCCGCAACGCTCTCGCGGAGACCTGGCCAACTATCGGGAGGACAGCCGCTCAACCTCAACTCTTACGCAGCACCTCTTTGTCCCAGAACTGAACGATATTATCCCAGTCTGCGAAGTAGGCATCGTAGGGATAGTAACCTACATTGTCGAAATGGGCGTCTGTGTAAGGGTTGATCGATGCCCAGAGCTCGTCGCCCGCAGCAACCTTCTTGGCGACGCTAGGTATGCCTGTCGGGAAGCCGCCGTCGCTGGCATAGATCTCCTGGAACGCCTCGGAACAGAATATGTCGATCGCGACCTCTGCGAGCTCCTTCTTCTGCGTGTCCTTGGAAGCCAGCCAAAGCGCCTGGAAAGACGCGCGATCGGTGTCGGGCACAAAGACGCCGATCGGCTCGCCCTCGCGCACGGGACCGAATGCGTCGACGCTGTGGATGTTGCCGACCGAAACATTCCGCTGCACAAGATTCAGCGCCATGTCCGAGGACGATGGCCACCAGTAGTTTACCCGGGCGCTCTGCTCCTTGGCATACTGCAGCACACCATCGATGTCCTCGGCACAGCGTTGGCGCGCGGTTCCCGCCTTGCCTTCCGCGTCGACCATGATGCTGGCGAAGGTAAACAGCGAGAAGTAGAATGAATTGTACATCCCCAGCTTGCCGGTGAACCGTTCGTCGAGCAGGTCAGCCCAGCGCGTTGGTGCCTCCTTGACGATCTCGGTATTGTAGACGCCGGTCTGCGCGGCATCCGGCCAGGTCACCCCCCAGGCATCCTTGACCACCCAGTTGTCCATCACGTTGGGCGAGAATTTCGATGCGTTGGGGATCTTGCCGAAATCCACGGTCTGGAACAAACCCTCGCGGATCGCCGGGTAGCCCTGGGTCGCATCGGTCATGATCAGATCGAATGCTGGTTTGCCCGGGGGCGATGCCTTCAGTTTCGGCACCGAGTCCCACCATCCCAGTTCGACGATCAGCTTCGCGCCCGTCAGCTCCTCGAAGAGCGGCGCAAAGTTCTTGGTGAACTGGTCACCCCATGCGCCGGCATAGGTGAAGATCCTCAGTTCCTCGCCCTTGAAATCCTGCGAATAGGCCGGCCGGACGAAACTGCCCGGACCCAGCGCAGCAAGGCCAACGCCGGTCGCAGCGGTATATTTCATGAATTCACGGCGGTTCTTCCATCCCAGCCTGTCGGACATTTTGATGATCCTCCCATTCATTGGCTGTGGGCCGGCAGCAAGCCCATCCGCGGGGGTGCCCAGCGCCACTCAGCGTGAGCATCGTCGGATTTGAATTGGATACGAGTCAAGCCATTTTGAGATCCTTGGTATACGTCAAGCGCATGCCGGCCACGAGTTCCGACCATCGGAGAAAACTCATCACACTGAGAACACATGATAAATTTTCTAAAGGACGCTGCGGCAACGAGTCAGATTCAACGAGCCAATATATCAGAGCAATATGATCGTATATTTTCCTTGCGCTATGCGCGATTTGATCCTTAGGGTTTCTCAGCGTCTAGATTGACGATTGCGGTGGTCAATCGGGTGATCACGCGACCGAATTCGGGAGGAACAAGATGGCGATGGACTTGAGGTGGGCAGGACTGGATCAGCAATTATCGCCCCGTCTGACGGTTCTCTCGAACGACCAAAAGAAGGTCATGATCAATGCCGCCTTCGAGGTTCTGACCCGCGCCGGAAACCGGGTCGGCTCGAAACCCGCCCTGGAGGTGCTCCGCAAGGCCGGGTGCCGGATCGAACCCTGCGACGAAGACGGCGAGAAGGTCTACTTTCCGCAGCGCCTGATCGAGGAGTGCATCCGCTCGGCCCCGAAACGGTTCGTGATGTATGACAGGAACGGCGAACCGAAGCTCTATTGCGAAGGCCGCAACAGCTACTTCTCGCCCACCTCCGCCTGCCCGAAAATGTGGGACCCCTATACCGGTGAGCGCCGGGCCTGGAAGAAAGAAGATATCGGGAATGCGGCGCGCATCACCGATTACCTTCCCAATCTCGATGCCATGTTCGCGCTCGGCTCACTCGCCGACGATTACGGGTTCGACTGCTTCGTGCACGAAGTGCACGCCATGATGATCAATACCGAGAAGCCGATCATCTATCTGTCAAACGATGTCCCGGACACCAAGGCGATCTGCGAGATGGCGGCATTGATTGCCGGCGGGTGGGACAGGCTGCGCGAACGACCGTTCCTTCTACAATACGACGAGGTGCTGTCGCCGCTGAAGCACAAGAACCATGCGTTCGACAAGTTCTGCTATCTGGCGGAAGAAGGGCTGCCGATCCGCTACGGTGCCTTCACCATGTCGGGCGCGTCGTCGCCGGTCACTATTCAGGGTGCCGTGGTCCAGTCGCTTGCCGAGGCCCTGGTCGGACTGATCGTCTCGCAGCTCGTGCGCCCGGGCGTTCCCTACGTGATGGCGATCCTGCCGGGAATCATGGACCTGAAGTTCGGAATTCTCTCGTCCGGGGCACCGGAATACCACCTGTTCCACTCTCTCTACACGGAACTTTGCCACGAATTGGAGTTGCCGGTTATGGCGACGGCCGGCATCACGGATTCGAAGATCGTCGATGCTCAGGCGGGTGCCGAGACCTTGTGGAGCTATCTCTGCGCCGCCCTGTCAGGCTGCCACATGAACATCGGTGCGGGAAGCCTTGAATCGCACTTGATCGGCTCGTTTGAGCATCTGGTCCTGTCGAACGAGTGCATCGGCGCGGTCCGACGCTTCATGAAGGGTGCCCCGGTGAATGACCACACACTGGCGCTCGACGTGATTCAGGCGGTTGGCGACGGTTTGCCGAACAAGATCTTCGTCGATCAGGAACACACGATGAACTGCTACCTCGAGGAACAGTGGCAACCCGAGGTCTTTAACCGCAATAACTTCCAGTCTTGGACGAACAAGGGCCAGAAGACGACGCACGACTGGTGCAATGACAAGGTGCGGTGGATTCTCGAGAACCACACGCCCAAGCAGCTTCCGGATGAGATACTGAAACAGCTCGAGGAGATCGCGCAGGGCGCGACGGATGAAGCGACACTTGCTGTCTCGAAGACCAAAAAAGCGAAGCGCCGCCGCAAGTTCCGGGCGGCCTGAGCGGCGGTGCCGATCAGCGATTCTTCGAACAACGAGGAAACCATAAATGACAATCGAGTTTGAAACCCTGGCTCAAGCCATCGTTGACGGCGATGCTGATACCGCACTGGCGCTGGTCCAGGACGGTCTGGGTGATCAGAAGAACCCCGACCTCGACGAGTTGGCGAATGCGAAGGAGATTCTCAACAAGGGCTTGATCGGCGGCATGGATATCATCTCCGAGCTTTGGATTCAGGAGAAGATCTTCATCCCGGAGGTCTTGATCTCGGCCAAGGTGATGCATGGCTGCATGGACCATCTTCGCCCGATCCTTGAAGCATCGAACGAACCTCCGCGCGGGATCTGCGTGATCGGTACAGTGAAGGGCGACCTACACGATATCGGCCAGAACATCGTCGGCATGATGCTCAAGGGGAACGGGTTTGAAGTTCACAATATCGGCCCCAATTCCTCGCCGGAGAAATTTGCCGACAAGGTGCGTGAGACAGGTGCCAACTTGATCGGGCTCTCGGCTCTGCTGACGACGACCATGCCTATGCAACGGGAGTCGATTAAGTATTTCGAGGAGGAGGGACTGCTCGAGACCGCGGCCGTGATGGTCGGAGGCGCCCCGGTCACTGCGGACTGGGCCGAGAAGATCGATTCCGATGGTTATGCACCCGATGCGGCGACGACGGTCGGCCTGGCAAAACAGCTTGTGGACGATCTGGCCGAGGAACTGGGTCAAGTTGCGGCCACCAATTGATCCGTTCATCGGCGCATCCGCTGCGTGAGCCGACTTGATGGCGGACCAGTTCGTCATAACATTTCAGGGAGAGGTAGTACCGGGCGGAGGCAAATCCGTCGCGGCGACCACCGGGAAGAGCGTCCTCGACGCGGCACGCGATGCCGGGCTCGAGGTGATCGCCACCTGCGGCGAGCGCGGGCGCTGCAGGAGCTGCCGCGTCAAGGTCCTGAAGGGTGATGCGCCGCCGGCGACGATCATGGACCAGGTGCAACTCGGCCATGAGGAGGTCCAGGAGCGCTTCCGCCTCTCGTGCCAGATGCCGGTGACCGGCGATGCGACGATCCTGATCGCCCCGCCGAAATCCGAGGCCGGACACAAGGTCCTGGCGATCGAGCGCCGCGAGGAGACGGGCGCGGTGAAGCTCGATTCCGGGGTCGTCAAGGAATGCGTTCAGGTCACCCTGCCGGACGATGAGAACCACCAAAGCTCGGACGTCGAGGAGCTCGTGCGCGCGCTTTCGGTCGAGGTCGAGGCGCCGGTCCCGGCAGACATCCTTCGCAAGATACCTGAGACGGTGCGTGCGCGGCGCAACCAGGTGACCGTAAGCCTGTTCCGCGGAGAGATCATCGACGTGCAGCCGGGCGACACGTCTGATCAGAAGCTGGGCATGGCATTCGACGTGGGAACGACCAGTATCGTCGGCTCGCTCCTGGACCTGAACACGGGCCAGGAACTGGCATCCGTGGGCGGCGTGAATCCGCAATCGCCGTTCGGCGGCGACCTGATGTCGAGGATCGCCTACATCCAGGAAGACCCCAAGCGGCTGCAGACGCTGCGCGCGAAAGTTCTGGGCGCCGTCAATGACTATGTAAAGGAGGCTTGCACGCTGGCCAAGGTCGACCCGCAGAACATCCACAAGATCGCCGTGGTCGGCAATACCTGTATGCATCACATCTTCCTCGGCATCAATCCGACCCATGTGGGGCTCGCGCCCTATGCACCGTCGATGCGCGATCCGATCGTCCTGAAGGGCAGCGACATTCCGCTCAAGACCGTTCCGAACGCCCGGGTCTGCATGCTGCCGATCATCGCCGGGTTCGTCGGTGCCGATACGGTCGCCGCCGCGCTCGCGACGCGGATCTACGAGAGCGACGATATGCGCTGCCTTGTCGATATTGGCACGAACGGCGAAGTGGTCATGGGCCAGAAGGGCAAGCTTCTGGCCTGCTCCGCCCCGGCCGGTCCGGCGCTGGAAGGCGGGCAGATTCGCCACGGGATGCGCGGCGCTCTGGGGGCGATCGAACGTGTCACGATAGCCAAGGAAGTCGAGCTTCAGGTCATCGGCGGGGTCGACCCGATTGGCATTTGCGGCTCGGGCCTGATCGATGCGGTCTCGGCCATGCTCGATGCCGGGATCCTGACCCAGCGCGGGCTGATCCGCTTCGACGACCGCGAGACGTTCTCGGACACGATACGCGATCGGCTGCGCCATGTGGGCGAACGTGACGAGTTTGTTCTCGGCTGGGCCGAGGCTGCCGGCGGCGAAGAGGACATCACCCTGAACCAGAGCGACGTTCGGCAGTTGCAGCTTGCGAAGGGTGCCATCTGCAGCGGCGTTTTATTGCTGGAACGGGTGCTCGACATTGCGAACGAGGAAATCCGAGAAATCTATTTGTGTGGCGGGTTTGGGAACTACATCAATACCGAGAGCGCGCTCCGCATCCGGCTGTTGCCGGATGTCGGCGTAGAGCGCGTGACGTATTTCGGCAATGCCGCCGGCATGGGGGCTCAGATGGCCTTACTCTCGGAAACCGAGCGCGCACGGGCGAACGACCTGGCACGCGAGATCGAGCATGTCGCAATGGCGACCCATCCCGAGTTTCAGGACGTTTTCCTCGACGCGTTGGAGTTTCCGGCGGCACCCAACGCCGATTCCGAGGCTACTGGGAGCAGAGTTGCGTAAAGCAGCCCCGGTCATGTATGAGCCAAGGCCGCTCGAAGGAGTTCGACCATATGATTGATGATGTTCTGACCGCCGTTGCGAAGCCCGAGCAAAGACCACTTCCCGAGGTGGCCTACGAAAACCTGCTCAGCAGGATCATCCGCCTCGAACTGCCGCCAGGCTCGGCATTGGTGGAAAAGGCATTGACGGACGAGTTGCAGCTAGGCCGGACCCCGATCCGCGAGGCGTTGCAGCGCCTGACGGTCGAAGGCCTTGTCTGCCGCGAACACTACCGGGGCGTCTATGTCTGCGAGGTGACCGCGGACAGCATCGAGCGGGTCGCAGAGTTTCGGAAGATGACCGACCCCCAAATCGCGCAGTTCGCCGCCGAGCGGGCGACCAGCGAAGAGTCCGACTTTCTTCTCACGCGTATCGAGCTCATGAACAGTGCTGTGAAGTCCTTGGAGTTCGACAGCTATGTGAACTCGAGCCGCGACTTCTATACCGGCCTGGCCCAGTGCACCCATAACCTGCATTTCGAGGAATCCGCGAAGCGGATCTTCAATTTCGACGCCCGACTCCTCTATCTGGCCGCCGGGTGCGACACTGGCTGGATCGACATGGCGAATGCGCGAATCGAGAACGCGCTGACGGTCGCCGATTGCGTCAAGCGCCATGCCAGCGAAGAAGCGTCGGCCTCGGTCCGGCTTTTCCTCACGCGGTATTTCACACGTGTGATTGACAAGCTGGACAACTACCTCGTATCCGGCGGTCTCGGCTCCAAGCCGAAGCGCCAGGCCTCTGGGTGAGAGGGCGGCTCGCTATCTAATCTAGGAGATCTGCCTATTTCTGAGAGCGTATGTATTTCAGGTATTTGAGGCCGTATTCATCCTCGGCCGTCATGACCGCGGCGGCCAGTCCGTATTCATCCTCATTGGCCGGCGGGGCCTGGATCTCGGGCAAGGGGTTCATGATCGGATCGATCATGACCGCATCGCAGCCCGCCTCGATCGAGAGCCGAATGAAAGCATCGTTCAGGAGCTTACGCCGGGGTAGCCCGAAGGACACGTTGGACAGCCCACCGAAGATGTGAACGTCCGGGTAGTTCGCGCGTAGGGTCTTCACGCTTTCCAGGAAGTGCTTTCCGTATTCCGGCCCAGCGCCGACGGGGAAGACGAGCGGATCCAGGAAGCGATCCTCCATCGGAACGTCCTTTTCGTCCATCATCGCCATCAGCCGGGTCAGGTTGTCCACCCGCTCGTGCTCGTCCTGGGGCATGCCGTCCTCGCCCGATCCGTTGGCGAAGATCATCGCTCCGGCCTCGCGGGCAATGTCGATCACCACGTCGCGCCCCGGCTCGAGGCTGACCGAATTGATTGCCGGACGCGACAGGGACATATCGTAGACCTCCAGGCCAGCGCGCAGCGTATCCGGATCGGAGCTGTCGATGGCGAAGGACACGTCCGGGCAGATGCCCTGCGCGGTCTTGACGATCCAGCGCATGAACTCATGGCGCTCCTCGGGGTAGACCGACAGTTCATCGACGCAGAGATCAATGATCCCGGCGCCTGCGTTCACTTGCGCAACGATCGCCCAGGTCAAGAAATCCAGGTCCTGGTCGCGCACGCCCTGGCCGATATGCCCGATCCGTCCCGTGGCGACCTTTTCTGGCTCCTCAGGCCACTGGTCGGTGACGTCCAGAAACCCCTCGACCCCATCGAGACCCGGGTATCGCCAGAACACGCGACCGTCCTTGTGGACAATGTTCTTCGAATTCGTCCGGATCCGGCGGGTCGTGTTTATATTCTCACCAATGACGATCAGAACGGTCATTTTGGCCTCCATCTGTCCCGATTTGGAGACTATCATTGAATCCGATTTGCCCATTAATTTCTTCATGTTATCGACGCAAAGGGGGCATGCGCTAACGGGGCATTCGGTATCGCCTTGTCCACCATTGCGCGCGTATCTTCAGTTCCGCGAGAACACAACGACCCCGATTGGGCCCGCGATTCTTTAGAAGAACGCATTGGGCATCAATCGCCTGAGTAGGCTACTCGACTATCCTGCGAATATGCCGGTCGTCTGTTTCGGTGCGAGCGTCCGAAATGCGGTGCCGATTCAACGGATCGCATGCTTTTGCTGCCGATTCAACGGATCGCCGCAACACACTCGTCGAACTTCTCAGCGGGTGAGATGTAGTTCAATGTCTTTCTCGGCCTGTCGTTGAGTTCCCGGGCGACGGCGTCGAGCTGGTCCTGGCTGTGTGAGGAGAGGTCGGTGCCTTTCGGGAAGTATTGGCGCAAGAGCCGATTGGTGTTCTCGTTGGTGCCGCGCTGCCATGGGCTGTGTGGATCGCAGAAGTAGATGTCCAGATCGGTGGCCAGCGTCAGCCGCTTGTGATCGGCCAGCTCCTTGCCACGGTCCCATGTGAGCGAACGGCGAAGCTCGCGCGGCAGGTGTTGAACTTGCTGGGCGAGAGCCGCCACGACATTCGCCGTGTCCTTGTTCCCAACCTTCGCGAGCATCACGTAGCGTGTGCGGCGTTCGACCAGCGTGGCGATGAAGCTGTTCTTTGAACCAGCGATCAGATCTCCCTCCCAGTGGCCTGGGATGGCCCGGTCTTCGACGGCGGCAGGCCGCTCACGGATCGAGATCGCGTCCTTGATCTGCCCGAGCCCATCTCGCTTCAGGCTCGCGTGCCGTGAGCGACGAATGGCGCGCGTCGCTCGCAGATGAGCCAGCAATTCCTTCTTGAGCACGCCTCGCGCCTGAATGAACAGGCTCCGGTAGATCGTCTCGTGGGACACGCGGGCGCCCTCATCATCAGGATGCTCGCGCTTCAGCCATCCGGCGATCTGCTGCGGCGACCACTTGCGTTCGAGCTTCCCCGATATCGTGTGGCAGAGTGTTGGCCGGTACGCCAGCTTGCAGGGCTTCGGCCGGCGGGCACGGTCCCAGGCCGCCTGGTCCGACTGTGCTGCCCGATAGCGTCGCCGCCCTCCGTTACGCCGCACCTCGCGACTGATCGTCGACGGCGCCCGCTTCAGCTGTCGGGCAATCGTGCGCAGCGACAACTCCGCCCTAAGGCCCCGCGAGACCTCCTCGCGTTCCGCCAGCGTCAGAGCCAACCGGGATCGCGTCCGGTCTGGCGGACGGATACCACCCGTGCGCGCCAGCAATGGGTAGATCGACGACGAGTTCCGGTCGAACAACCGACCAATCGAACTCATCGACTCCCCGCGCTGCCAACGGTCCCAAATCTCCGTCTTCTGCTTCTCCGTAAAATAGATCCGACGACGATAGCCCATCCCAACACTCCATCCTTGCTTCCAAGTTGAAGTGTTGCGGCGACCCGTTGAACCCACCGCACTTTCTCGATATTGCCCCAAAGGCAGCAATCGCGATCAAACCGGACCTTTGAAATATTGCGCCAACGGCAGGTTTGTCCGCAGAGCAGATATTCAGCCTACGCCGTTTTATGGGTTCCGACCCCAGCACCGTTTTCGATCAGCCGGAATCCAGGCCCCGCTCCCGCCAGACCAGGTAAGCCGGCCGGGGATGCGATCTGGTCAGATCTGAGGCCGTTCTAGGATGGCCAAGGTAGGGGGGTCGAGCCTGCCCACGTCCCGTTACGTGGAGCGATGCGGCAGCGCGCGCCATCCGCAAGTAGGGTGGGGTTTCACCCCACCGTCCATCCCGTCAGTTGGCACGATTGTGCGTCCCAGCGCGCAGTCGACAGGCCACGCCGCCACCTGCGATCCCGGCGCGGTCGCCGTAGGGTGGAACTTGTTCCACCGATTCCCCAGGGACCGGTTTGGTGGCACAAGTTCCACCCTACGGCCCGTTGCGCAAATTGGAGCTGGAGCGCGCTCCAACTGCAAACAAACGGTAAATGGTCTGAAAATAAATTTATAATTCAGCGCGTTGCGAAGAATCTCACATGTGAGACACTGCCTTCGCCCCACCGCAGCCTCCCGGGCCAGCGCCTCGATCCGTCCCCAATCCCCCGCCGCGATGGCCTCGCTGGGCACCACCCAGGACCCGCCGACACAGACCACGTTGGCGATCCTCCGATATGCCGATTGATTGGCCGCGTTCACGCCGCCGGTGGGACACCAGCCGAGCGCGGGCATCGGTGCGGCCAGCGCCGCCAGCGCGTGCCGCCCGCCACTTGCCTCGGCGGGAAAGAATTTCAGCATGGTCCAGCCTTCAGCGCCCAGGGCCATCGCCTCCGAGGCGGTTGCGGCCCCAGGCAGAAAGGGCAGATCCGCCGCCGCGCAGGCCTCGGCCAGCGCCGGCGTCGATCCGGGCGAGACGCTGAAGGCCGCCCCGGCGGCAACCGCCCGGTCCACGTCCTTGGGCCCCAGCAGGGTGCCTGCGCCGACCACTGCATCGGGCACCTCCGTTGCTACCGCCCTGATCGCCGCCTCGGCGGCATCGCTGCGGAACATGATCTCGATGACCGGCAGCCCGCCTGCCGCAAGCGCCCGGGCGATCGGCACCGCATCCTCGGCGCGCTCGACGGTGATCACGGGGACTACTGGCGCCCGTCCGCAGATCGCCCGCATCCGGGCCGACAGATCATTCGTGTGCATCGGCGAACTCCGCGATTAAATCCTCCATCGCCGCACGCGGGATGATCGCCCCGCGATGCGCCACCACCCGCGCGCCCAGCCGGCACCCCCAGCGCGCCGCGTCGACGGGCGGCAATCCGCGCAGCCGAGCCGCCTGATAGGCCGCGTCGAAGGCATCCCCAGCGCCCGTCGTGTCCACTGGAACCGCCACTGGTTCGCCCACAATTGCTTGGCCATTGATCTCGGCGCCGCGGTCGCCGGCTTTCAAGACCATCTCTGGGCAGGCCTGCCCCGGCGAAAGCGCCGCTTCCTCCTCGTCGCTCGTCAGCGCGATTGTAGCGGCGCCATAGGCCCGGCCCATCCATGCACCGGCCTCCTCAGCCGGCCAGAGCCTGGGCCGGAAGTTCGGGTCGACCGCCACGGCGCCGCCCCGCGCCTTGGCCGCGCCTGCGGCCTCGATCAGCCGCGCGCGGCCTTCGTCCGGCAGAACTGCGAGTGTGATACCCGAATAGTAGTTCATCTCGGCGGCTTCCACCGCACTGATCCGGGCCCGCCAATCCCCTTCGGTGAAAAGCTCCCGCGCCGGCGCCGCGCCGCGCCAATAGGTGAAGCTACGCTCGCCCGCATCATCGGTGTCGATCGCATAAAACCCGCATTCGCGGTCCTGCACGGTCTCGACCAGGGCGCAGTCGATCCCCTCGGCCGCCCAATCCGCAATCATCCGCGCTGAATAAGGATCGTCGCCCAGACGGGTCACATAGCCGACGACGCCGGGCCCGAGGAGCCGCGTCATGTAGAGCGCCGTGTTGAGTGTGTCACCCCCAAACCCCAGCCGATACCCGCCCGCGCCATCGGCCGACAGCTCGGCCATGCATTCCCCGATGCAGAGAACCCGTGGACTCACGTCAGTAGGTCGCCCGCCCGCCCGATAGGTCGAAGGCGGCGCCGGTGGTGAAGCTGTTCTCCTCGGAGGCGAGCCAAGCGACCATGGCGGCAATTTCCTCGACGGTGACGAAACGTCCGCGCGGGATCTTCGAGAGCATGTAGTCGATATGAAACTGCTCGACCTGGTCGAAGATCGCGGTCTTGGCCGCGGCCGGGGTGATGCAATTGACCGCGATGTCGTGCCCCGCCAATTCCTTTCCCAGCGACTTGGTCAGCGCGATGACGCCCGCCTTGGCGGCGGAGTAGTGAGCCGCGTTCGGATTGCCCTCCTTGCCGGCGATCGAGGCGGTGTTGACCATCCGGCCATAGCCGGCCTCGACCATATGCGGCGCGATCGCCTTGCAGCAGTAGAAGACACCGCTCAGGTCGATATCGACCACCCGGCGCCACTCGGCCGGGTCGGTATCTATCACCGTCGCGTTGGCCCCGGCGATGCCTGCATTGGCGCAGAGAATGTCGATGCCGCCCATCTCGGCCACGGTGCGGGCGGTGGCCGATGAAACCCGGTCCCAGTCGGCGACGTCCACGTCGACCATGCTGACCGGTCCCCGCACGGAAAGCTCATCAATGGTCTGTTCGCCCAGGCTGCGGTCCATGTCCCAGATCGTCACGGTGGCCCCCGAATCCAGGAACCGTTCGGTGATCGCACGCCCGATCCCCTGCGCGCCGCCGGTGACGACTGCCTTGCGGCCTTCAAGATCGATCCGGTTCATGTGCTCCTCCGTTAAATCACCTGGCTCAGCAATGGACGCCCGGCGAAATGGGCGGCCAGGTTGTCGACCACCATGTCTCCCATCGCCTTGCGGGTCTTGGTGGTGGCCGAGCCCTGGTGGGGCGAGAGGACCACGTTGTCCATGCCGAGCAGTGCCTCAGGCACGTTCGGCTCGTCCTCGAAGACATCCAGCGCCGCGCCGCCGAGCCCGCCCGATTGCAGAAGCTCGACCAGCGCCTTCTCGTCCACCAGCGACCCCCGGGCGATATTGACCAGGCAGCCTTTCGACCCAAGTGCGCCGAGCACTTGGCGCGAGACGATGCCGCGCGTCTCGGGCCCCCCGGGCGCGATGACGACCAGCCAATCGACCGCGCGGGCCATTTCGTTCAGACTGGAGAAATATTCATACGGCACATAGGCCTGCTCGCGCCTTCCGTGATAAGCGACCCGCATCTTAAAGGCCTGGCAGCGGGCAGCGATCTCCTTGCCGATCCGTCCCAGGCCCAGGATGCCGACGCGGGCGCCGGTCAACTCGCCGGTCAGCGTGTAGTTGCCGCCCAGCCATTTGCCGGTCCGCACATACTGATCGGTCTGGGAGATCCGGCGGCAAAGCGCCAGCATCAGCCCGACGGTCAGCTCGGCCACCGCGTCGTTCAGGCAGTCAGGCGTGTTGCAGAGGCGGACACCGTGCTCTCTGCACGCCTCCGCATCGACCGAGTCATAGCCGACCCCGAAGCTGGAGATGACCTGAAGATTTGGCAGCGCCTCGATGATCGCGCGCGAAGCGCCTGTCGCCGTCGCGATCGCCCGCACATTCGGCGCTGCCTCAGCCAGGGCCGCGTCCCTGTCCTCGGCTTCCCATAAACGGTGCACTATGTAGGCTTTGTCCAGCGCCGCCTCGATATGCGTCATCATCGGTCCGACTTGGACAATCTCGGGCTTCATGCGGCGCTCCCCACTCGTCAAACACTCTCCCCGATGGTTTACAAGATCGGCGCGGGCAAACAATAGCCCGCGCCGACAATAGGCTAAGGAGAGTGACGGATGCGGATTGCGTTCATCGGGCTGGGAGCCATGGGCCGGGGCATGGCGGCGACGCTGATCGGGGCGGGTCACAATGTCGTGGGCTTTGACCTCAGCGAAGCGGCGCTCGAGTGGCTGGTAGGCGCGGGCGGCCAGCGCGCAGGCAGCGCGGCGGAAGCGTGTGCGAACGCCGAGGCCGTCGTCTTGATGGTAGTGAATGCCAGCCAGGCCGAGGCGGCGATCTTCGGGTCGGGCGGTGTCGTTGAGGGCTTGGCGCCGGGGGTGTTGATCCTTTCTTCGGTGACGATGCCGGCGGAGGATGCCGAGCGCCTAGGCGCTCGCGCTGCCGAAGCCGGATTTCTTTATCTCGACGCCCCGGTCTCGGGCGGCACGGTCGGGGCCGAGAGCGGAAGCCTGACCTTCATGGCTGCTGGATCAGACGCGGCGTGGAAAGCCGCGCAGCCCTTGCTCGACGTGATGGGCCAGAACGTCTACCGCTTCGGTGACCGCCCTGGGCCAGGTTCGACCATGAAGATGGTCCATCAGCTTGCGGCCGGCTGCAATCTGGCCGTGGCGGCCGAGGTGATGAGTATTGGAGCGCATCTGGGGCTCGACCCAGTCCAGGTTCTGGAGGTGCTGAACGTCTCCGCTGGTGGCTCGTGGATGATCGCCAATCGTGGGCCGCGCATGCTGACCGAAGGCGAGGACGCGAAATCGGCGGTGGACATCTTCGTCAAGGATCTGGGCATCGTGCTGGACGCGGCGCGGGGCGCGCGTTTCCCTGTGCCTGTTTCTTCCGCCGCGCTGCAGGTTTTCCTGGGCGCGTCCGGGGCTGGGTTCGGCGGGCATGACGACAGCCAGGCAACCCGGTTCTATGAGCATTTGGGGGGCAAGCGCGTTCGCCGCTGAGCGCCTGAAATTTGTTGCGCGGTCGGATTGCCTGGCGTATTTTGGTTCAAATGAACCAATTTTAGATCAGATGGTTCGACATGCCCAATGCGCCGCGCTCCGCCGACGAGGTTCTGGACTGCCTGACGGAAGGCTTCGCCGGGTTTTCGCCCCAACTCCAGCGCGCCGCGCGGTTCGTGATCGACCAACCGCGCGAGGTGGGCGTTCAGTCGATGCGGGCGCTGGCCTCGAAGGCTGAGGTCCACCCCAACACACTCGTCCGCCTCGCTCAGCAGATCGGCTTCGACGGCTATGACGAGATGCGTGAACGCTTCCGGGACTTCATGGTTACGGGCGGACTCGGCGGCTTCGGTGATCGGGCGCGCTGGCTGCAGCAACTTGGCGCCGAGGGCGGCAGCTCGGCAGTGATTGCCGGAATGGCGGCGGCAACCTCGGCGAATATCGAAACGATGTGGCGCGGCCAGGAGGCCGAGGCGCTGGAACGCGCGGCGGATGCGATCCTGGGCGCGCGCCAGGTCTTTGTGCTGGGGCTCGGCGCGGCCGAGAGCTTGGCGCATCAGTTCTGGTACGTGACACGCATGGCGTTCGGCCACATCACACCGATACCGAGGCGTGGCGCATTGGCGATCGACGAGTTGGCGTGGGCAGAACCCGCGGACCTGTTGATGGCGTTAACCTTCCAGCCCTACCGGGCGGAGACGATGGCCGCCGTACGGTTGGCCAAACGGCGCGGCTCTCGCGTGTTGGGGATCACGGACAGTGTGACCTCTCCCTTGGCTCGCATGGCAGATCAGAGCCTGGTCTCGCCCACGCACACGCCGCACTTCTTCCAAAGCAACGCGGCGCTGACCGCGCTGCTGGAAGGGCTCGTGGCAATTCTGGTGGCGCGTGCGGGAGACAAGGCGCGGAACCGGATCGAAGCCTTTCACGCAGAGCGCCAGGCCGCCGGCATCTACGAAGAACCCGAGCCCCTATCCCGGCTTGGATGAGGTGATGGCATGAACGAGATCGGACCCATCCACGCGCTGACCGCGGACTACTACACCGATCCCGGCATCTACCGGCGCACGGTCGAACGGATTTTCGAGCGGTCGTGGCAATATGTCTGCCACGAAAGCCAGATCCCCGAAGCCGGTGACTTTCTGGCTTTCACCTTGTTGGATCAGGACCTCTTCGTGGTGCGCGGGCGCGATGGCGGGGTGCGCTGCTTTTACAATGTCTGCCGGCACCGGGGGCATCCGCTGGTCAGCGAGACCGGCCGCGCGCGGGTGCTGGTCTGTCCCTACCACGCTTGGTCCTACGAGCTTGATGGGCGGCTGCGCGCGGCGCCCGGATCAAAGGCGGTGCCGGGGTTCGATGCCTCAGCGATTTGCTTGACCGAACTTCGGGTCGATACATTTCTCGGCTTTGTCTTCATCTCGCTCGACCCGGAGATCCCTCCCATGGCCGATCTCTATCCAGGCGTGGCCAACGCGGTGCGCGCGCTCTGCCCGGACATCGGGGGCCGGCGTTTCGCCCACGAGCACACGGCCCACGAATTCTGCAACTGGCTGGTCGCAGTCGAGAACTACAACGAGTGCTACCATTGCGGCCATGTGCACAAGTCCTTCGCCGACGGAGTGATCGACGGGGCCACCTACGACATCCAGCCCTTTGGGGTAGGCCGGGTCCTGAACCATACCTCGAAAGCGGCGAGCGGGGAGGGGGCGTGGTACGACACCTCCGGGTCGGACTATGGTTCGTTCTATCTGTTCCCGGCCTTTAGCCTGCAAATCTACCCCGGCGGCGTGGTCAACACCTACTATTGGCGACCGGTTGCCCACGATGACACGATCGTCCATCGCGGCTGGTTCTCGCGCGATGGGGCGGTGGATGATGCATTGCAGAAGGTGATCGACCTCGATCGCGAGACGACATTTGCCGAGGACCTGGCGTTGGTCAAAGCGGTGCAGCGGGGGCTTGGCTCGCGCGGTTACCGGCCGGGACCGCTGGTGGTCTCGCCGTCCTGTGGGATCAATTCTGAACATTCCATCGCCGCGCTGCACCAATGGGTGCGCGAGACGATCAGCTGAGGGGGAATGGATGAAACCGGAACGCTGGAAGGACCCCGCCAATAAGCTTTTCCCCTATCAGGTCGGGTTCACCGCGCCGCCGCATGATTTCGATGCGGCGCCGACCGACTTCCTGAAGATCGCGCCAGAGGGCGTCGGCGTCCATGGCCGAATGCTGCATGTGCCGGGCTATGCGCATGAGCTCGACCAGCGGGTCGACAATCTTGACTTGCTGGCGGAGTTCGTCGAATGCATGGCCAACAATGGCGCCGATATCTGCGGACAGGTCGGCACTAACTGGGTCCATGCGGGCGGCAAGACGCCGGATGACATCAAGGCCTTTCTCGACCGCGTCAGCGACAAGTATGAGACGCCGCTTCACATGGCCGGCTATTGCCTGGTCGAGGCTTTGCGCGAGTTGGGTATCGAGAAGATCGCTCTGAACTCGGTCTATTACTGGCCAGACTGGCGCGACGGCATCGCACGGTTCCTGCGCGATGCGGGGTTCGACCTGGTCTATGCGGGTAACTTCGTCGATTTGGGGTTCTATGCAACCCAGGAGGAGGTGAACGCGCTCACCTGGATCTTCCCTGGCGAATTGGCTGAGGCATCCTGTTCGCGCGCTGCCGAGCTTGGCGCGGGCGCGCAAGCGATTGTGGTCAACGGGATGCCGAATTTCCGCCGTGCCGATGGGTTGCCGCAGCGGATCGTCTCGCTAGATGCGGGGATCGAGGCGAAGCTGGGGGTGCCGATCATCTCTTCCGATACAGCACTTTACTGGCGTATCTTCAAGACTTTGGGCGTGGCGCCGACGGGCCGGCATGGCCAACTCCTGAGCAGCTTGCAGGGGGCCTGAGATGCACCCGATTATCATCCTCTGGTCGACCCCGCGCACCACATCGACCGCGTTCGAATGGATGATGCGGATGCGCGGCGACATGGCCTGTTTCCACGAACCCTTCGGCGAGGCCTGGTATAAGGGCGACGATGCCATGTGGCCCAGGCTGACCTCGGACAGTCCGCGCGTGACCGGCCTGACGCGGGCTATGGTGGTCGATCGGATGGGCCGGGCGGCGCTCGAGCGGCCTGTCTTTTCGAAAGATATGCCGCACTACATCATGGACATTGGCGACGGCGCCTTCATCGAGCGCTATGTGCACTCATTCTTGATCCGCGATCCCATGAAGGCGATCCCCTCGATCGCCAAGCGGGCGCCGGAATGGGGCTTGGACGAATATGGGTTTGCCGAGCATCGGGAGTTCTTCGACCGGGTGGCTGACAATCTGGGCACACCGCCGCCAGTGATCGATTCCGATGACCTGCTCGAGGACCCGCATGGCATCGTCGCCGCCTGGTGCCGGGCCGTCGGCGTTCCGTTCCTGCCGGAGGCGCTGAGTTGGGAGCCCGGCGCCCGGCCCGATGTCGGGTGGTATGACGATGGCTCTTGGCACGACGTTCTGGCCCAGTCCGACGGGCTGAAGCCGCAACCGCGGCGCTACTCCACGATGGAGCGCGCCAGCGCCGAGGTGAGGGCGGTCGTCGAGATGGCGATGCCCCACTATCAGCATCTCTACCAGCACTGCCTGTCGCCCGAAGGAGTCCCTGCATGACCGAAACGATGCGTGCCGTTCTGCTGACCGATCATGGTGACCTGGACAAGCTGGTCTATCGCGAGGACGTGCCCGTTCCGGTGCCCGGCCCTGGCGAAGTGCTGATCCGGGTCGGCGCCTGCGGGCTGAACAACACCGACGTGAACACGCGCACCGCCTGGTATTCGAAGGGCGTTTCCGACGCGACGACCGGCGGCGGCTTCGACGGTGCTGAGGACGACGACGCATCGTGGGGCGGAGCGGCGATCACCTTCCCGCGCATCCAAGGGGCGGACGTGGCGGGCCGCGTCGAGGCGGTGAGCGACGGCGCCGATCCGGGTCTGATCGGCAAGCGGGTTCTGATCGACACCTGGCTGCGCGACTGGGACGATCCGATGAACCTCGACAAGACCGGCTACTTCGGCAGCGAATGCGATGGCGGCTATGCGGAATTCACCAAGGCGGACCACCGCAACGTCCACGTGGTCGAGTCCGATCTGAGCGACGCGGAACTGGCGACCTTTGCCACATCCTCGATCACCGCCGAGAACATGCTGAACCGGGCGAATGTGGGTGCCGGCGACGTGGTGCTGATCCCCGGCGCCTCGGGCGGGGTCGGCTCGGCCCTGATCCAGCTCGCCAATCGCCGGGGCGCGCGGACGGTGGCCATGTGCGGGGCCGATAAGGCGGATCAGGTACGTGCCATCGGGCCGGAGGCGGTATTGCCCCGCGCGCCGGAGGACCTGAAGGGCGCTCTGAGGAATGCGATCGGGCGCGACACGGTAACGGTGGTGGCGGACGTCGTGGGCGGCGCGCTCTGGCCGAGCCTGATCGATGCGATCGCCCGGGGCGGGCGCTATACCTGCGCCGGCGCTATTGCCGGGCCGATTGTCGAGTTCGACCTGCGCACGTTCTATCTGCGCGACCTGACTTTTACCGGGACCACGATCGCGCCGCCCGGCGTTTTCGCTGACCTGGCCGGTTATATCGAGCGTGGCGAGATCCGCCCGCTGCTGGCCGAGACCTTTCCGCTGGAGCGCCTGGTCGAGGCGCAGGAGGCATTCATCGCCAAGCGCCACGTGGGCAACATCGTGGTGGTCCCGTGAGGGTCGTGGAATGAAGATCGCCCGCATCACTGTCTGGCAGGCGGACTTGCCGCTGACCAAGGCCTACTGGCTGTCGGGCGGGCGGCTCAAGTTCGAGGTGCTGGACGCCACCTTTGTGCGGCTCGAAACCGATGCCGGGATCACCGGCTGGGGCGAGGGCACTCCTTGGGGCCATACCTATCTGCCGGCCCACGGGCCGGGCATTCGTGCTGGCATCGAGACCCTGGCGCCCGTGCTCATCGGTCTTGATCCGCGCAAGCTCAACCATGCAGAGCGGGCGATGGACCTCAGCCTGCCCGGCCACCTCTACGCCAAGGCGCCGGTCGACATGGCGTGCTGGGATATCCTGGGCCAGGCCTGTACGATGCCGATCGTCGACCTGCTGGGCGGACGCTATCCGGACGGTACCCCGATCGCCTCGTCGATCGCGACCGGGACGCCGGAACAGATGCTGGGGCTGGTCAATGAGTACCGGGCTCTCGGCTACCGGGTGCATTCGGTCAAGATCGGCGCGGATGTGAGCCTCGATATCGAGCGCATCCGGCATCTGGAGGCCAACCGCGAGCCCGGTGAGCGTATCCTCTATGACGTCAACCGCGCCTGGACACGTGCGGAGGCGTTGCAGGTGATGAATGCGGTTGCCGACCTGGGCATCACGGTCGAGCAGCCCTGCGAGACGCTGGACGACATCGCGGCGATCCGGCCGCTGACCCGCTGCCCGATCAGCATCGACGAACGGCTGGAGAGCTTAAGCGACATGGCTCGGATCGCACGCGAGGGCCTGGCCGAGGTGGTGAATATCAAGCTCAACCGCGTTGGAGGGCTGACCAAGGCTCGGCGCATCCGCGACCTGGCGCTCGCTCATGGCATCCAATGCTACGTCATGGCGACCGGCGGCTCGGTCCTGGCCGATACCGAGGCCGCGCATCTGGCCCAGTCGATCCCGACCGAGATGCGGCTCGGCACCTGGTCCTGCCAGGAGATGTTGGCCCGCGACGTTGCCCCCGGGGTGGGCGTGCGGAATATGGACGGCGAGCTTACCGTGCCGGAAACCCCGGGTCTGGGGGTGGCGCCGGATTTGAATGAATTGGGCGACCCGGTCGCCGTCTATTCCTAAGGAGAGAGATGATGGACGCTCCCACCAAACCCAGCATCGAGGAATTCGAGATCGCAGAAGCCTGTCTGCCGGGCGCGGGCCTTGGCGGATACGCGCTCGCCGACGAGATCCGTTTCGTCTTCAGCCATGGGCGTGGCCCCCGGTTCTGGGACACGGACGGCAAGGAATATATCGACTACACAGGCGGGGCAGGCGCCCTGATACTGGGCCATTCGCACCCAGCGGTGGTCGCCGCGGCCCAGGCGCAGACCGCACGTGGGATGCACATGTTCGGGGCGCTCAACGACCAGGCGATTCGGCTGGCCAAACGGCTGGTCGACGACATTCCCTGCGCCGAGAAGATCGCCTACGCGACGACCGGGTCCGAGGCCACGGCCTATGCCATGCGCCTGGCCCGCGCGTTCACAGGCAAAGACAAGGTGATGAAGTTCGAGGGCGCCTATCATGGCAACCACGACTATGCGCTGGTCTCGACCTTCCCGACGGCGCTGGGGAACTATCCCGTCGGCCAGGCCGATACCGGCGGCCAACCGGCAGCGACCCGGGGCACGATGATGATCGCGCCCTATAACGATCTGGAGGCGGCGATGCGCCTGGCCGAGGCGCATGCGGACGAGCTGGCCGCGCTCATTGTCGAGCCGGTGCAGCGGATCATCGAGGGTCAGCCGGAATTCTTGGCCGGCCTGCGCGCGCTTTGCGACCGGTTGGGCCTGGTGCTGATCTTCGACGAGGTCGTGACCGGGTACCGCATTGCCTATGGCGGCGCGCAAGCGGTACTGGGGATCACGCCCGATCTGGCGAGCTTCGGCAAGGTGATCGGCGGCTCCGGTGCCCTCTCGGCGGTGGCGGGTAAGGCCGAGATCATCGACTTGGCCGATCCGGCCAAGAAGGGGCAGCCGGAATACGCCTATCTGAACGGAACCCTGCACGGGAACCCGGTGGCCGCGGCGGCGACGCTGGCGACGCTGGACGAACTGGCCAGACCCGGGACCTATGACCGGCTGAACGCCGCCTGCACCGAGTTCTGCGGCGAGGCTCAGAAGGTGCTGGACCGGCACGGGCTTCCCGCGATCGCGGCCAATGTGGGTTCGCTATGGCAGTTCCTGTTCATGGAGCGGCCGCCTCGCAGCCAGGCGGATATGATGGCGGGCGACGGGGCGGCGATGAAGCGGCTCGACACCGAAATGATGAAGCGTGGGCAATATATGCTGCCGGGCGTCCGCCGCTTCTTCTCGTGCGTCCACGGGCAAGCCGAAGTGGACGAGACCTTGAGCGCGCTTGATGAAAGCTGCCGGGCGGTCGCGGCCTGAGGGATTCGCATCGCCCGCGGCTGGGCAGAAACTGAGACCGGGAAAGCGAGACCGTTGGTATCGGTTTCGGACGTAGGCCGATCCTGGGATGTGCCCGTTGACGTTGCGTCGGCAGGCGCATCGGCCCGGAATAGTGCCGAAGTTCCTGAAACTTGCCTCCGCGCTTGCATCGGGCCGATGCTGCGTCAATGATACGCGCACGAATTGCAGGATCTCCTGCGGTTCCCAAGAACTGGTTCAAGAAAACCTGTCAGGGAGAAATGCCAAGATGAAGATGAAACACATTGTAGCCGGCGGCCTGACCGCTTTTGCGCTGACCGCGACATCGGCGATTGCCCAGCAGCAATTCGTCTCGATCGGCACCGGTGGCGTGACCGGCGTCTACTACCCGACCGGCGGCGCGATCTGCCGTCTGGTGAACAAGGACCGTAAGGAGCACGGAATCCGCTGCTCGGCCGAATCGACTGGTGGCTCGATCTACAACATCAACACCATCCGCGCCGGCGAGCTGGAATTCGGCGTCGCCCAGTCGGACTGGCAATATCATGCCTATAACGGCACCTCGAAGTTCGAGGACCAGGGCAAGTTCGAGGACCTGCGGGCGGTTTTCTCGGTCCATCCGGAACCGGTGACGATCATCGCGCGCGGCGACGCGGGCATCTCGAACGTGACCGATCTGAAGGGCAAGCGGGTAAATATCGGTAACCCGGGCTCGGGCACCCGTGGCACGTGGGAAGTCATGGAAGCGGCGCTCGGCTGGACCCGAGACGACCTGAAACTGGCAGCCGAGATGAAGTCGGCCGAGACTGCTCAGGCGGTTTGCGACGGCAAGATCGACGCCTATTTCTGGCTGGTCGGCCACCCGTCCGCGCTGACCCAGGAATCGCTGGCGACTTGCGACGCCGTTCTAGTCAACGCCACGGGCGACGCCATCGACAAGCTGGTTGCCGACAACCCATACTACCGCACCGCGACCATCCCGGCGGGCATGTATGGCGACAACCCGGAGACCACGACGTTCGGCGTCGGCGCGACCTTTGTGTCGTCGGCCAATGTGCCGGACAATGTCGTCTACACCATCGTCAAGGCCGTCTTCGAGAACTTCGATCAGTTCAAGGCGCTGCACCCGGCGTTCGCGAACCTGAAGGAAGAAGAGATGATCAGCGACGGTCTCTCGGCGCCGCTGCATGACGGGGCGGTGAAATACTACAAAGAGCGCGGCTGGATGTAATTCAACGCGTGCGGGCGGGGCGCATGGCGCTCCGCCCGAAAATTTCACCTTTAGACCCTGGGATCATGGTTGCGGAATCGCAGATTTCCGATGCCGCGCAAGCGGGAGGACCGTTCGGCCGGCTGGATAACCTGCCCCGGGTACGGATGGCCGATGGGCCGACCCCGCTGGAGCGGCTGAGCAATCTGGAAGCCCAGATCGGCGGCCCCGCTCTCTATGCAAAACGCGACGACACCCAGCCGATCGCGTTTGGTGGCAACAAGGTCCGCCAACTGGAATTCTATTTCGGCGATGCCCTTTCGCAGGGCGCCGATACGGTGCTGATCACCGGCGCCGTCCAATCTAACTTTTGCCGCACCTGCGCGGCCTTCGCCGCCAAGCTGGGCATGGATTGCCGTATCCAGATGGAAGACCGGGTGCCGAAGAATGACCCGCTTTACCGGCAATCCGGCAATGTTCTGGTCAGCCGGCTGCTGGGTGCCGATCTGACGATCTTTCCGCGCGGCGAGGACGAAGAGGGCGCCGATGCCGAGCTTGAGGATCTGGCGCAAAGGCTGCGGGACGAGGGGCGCAAGCCCTATGTGATCCATCTCGCCCCGGGACATGCGCCGATTGGCGCGCTGGGCTATATCGAGGCGGCCCGTGAAATCGCTAGACAGATCGAGGCGCAAGGGGTCGATCCGACCGGCTATGTAGTGCCCTCGGGCAGTGGCGCCACGCATACGGGGCTACTTTTCGGCCTACGCGTGCTTGGGATCGAGACGCCGGTCCTGGGCATCTGTGTTCGCCGGGGCGCCGACCTGCAGCGCCTGCGGCTGATTAGGCGCTGCGCCGAGATCGCCGAGATACTGGGCATTTCGTCGCCCGTGACCGAGGACGACATCCAAATCACCGATGCCTTCCTGGCCCCGGGCTACGGGATGCTGAACGAGCCGACGCGCGAGGCGATCGTGACCGGCGCGAAGACCGAGGCGCTGATGCTGGATCCGGTCTATTCCGGCAAGGCGATGGCCGGATTCCTTGATTGGGCGCGCTCGGCGAGCGCGGACGACTGTCTGGTCTTCGTGCATACCGGCGGCACGCCTGGGATTTTCGCCTATGGGAATGCCTTGAACGAAGCTTGCGGATGGGACGACGGATAGACGGCCCGGCGGATCGAGGGGATAGCGCCGGATAACAGATAGGAACAGGGGATCGGGAGGGAAGAATGGCCGAGACAGAGAGCCATAGGACCACCACAAGCGCCGAGGACATTGCCGCCCAGGTCGATACCGGGGGGCGCAACCCTGACAATTGGCAGGGCAAGCTAATCCTCTCGCTCGCCTTCATTTGGGCGGTCTTCCAGCTTTACATCGCGTCGAACCTTCCCTTCTGGATGGCCGAGAACACCGGAATGAAGTGGTTCGTCGTCACCAATTCCGACGCAAGACGCATCCATTTCGCCTTCGCATTGGTTCTGGCCGCGATGGCCTATCCGATGTTCAAGTCCAGTTCGCGCGCGCGGATACCCTGGTACGACTGGGTGCTGATCGCGCTCAGTCTGGTGGTGGCGCTGCACGCGGTGGTGTTCCGCGAGGAAATCGCGGTCCGCGCGGGTCTGCCGACACCTGGCGACTTGGTCGTTTCTTCCGTCGGCATGCTGATCCTGGCGAGTGCGATCTACCGTTCGCTGGGCCTGCCGTTGATGATCGTCGGCATGGTCTTCGTTGCTTATGTGTTCTTCGGCGACTCGCGAAACTTGCCCGAAGTGATGCAGTGGAAAGGCGCCTCGTTCGGCAAGGCGATGTGGCACTTTTGGATGCAGGGCGAGGGCGTCTTCGGTGTCGCGCTTTCCGTCTCAACGTCGTTGATCTTCCTCTTCGTGCTGTTCGGCGCAATCCTCGAGAAGGCGGGGGCCGGCAATTACTTCATCAAGATCGCCTTCGCGCTTCTGGGCCATCTGCGGGGCGGCCCGGCCAAGGCGGCGGTTGTCGCCTCGGCGATGAGCGGCCTCTATTCCGGCTCGTCGATTGCCAACGTGGTGACCACCGGCACGTTCACGATCCCGTTGATGAAGCGCACGGGCTTCCCGCCCGAGAAAGCGGGCGCGGTCGAGGTGGCATCTTCGACGAATGGCCAGCTCACTCCACCAGTGATGGGCGCCGCGGCCTTCCTGATCGCCGAGTTCACCGGCATCGCCTATACGGACATCATCAAGCATGCCCTGGTGCCCGCCCTGATCAGCTATATCGCGCTGGTCTACATCGTGCATCTGGAAGCCCTGAAGATGGGCCTCAAGGGCCTGCCGAAGCATTCCTCGACCCTGACGCTGGCCAACAAGCTGATCGGCTTCTTGACCGGCTTTATCGGTATCGCGGCGCTGGGCGCGGCGGTATATTACGGGCTCGGCTGGATCAAGGTGGCGATGCCCGAAAGCGCGTTCCTGATCGTCACCATCGGCACGGCGGCGGCTTATCTGGCGCTGCTTTGGATCGCGTCTCAGCGGCCGGATCTGGAGATCGACGACCCAAATGCGCCGATCACCGAATTGCCCAAGGCGGGGGACGTGGCCAAGACCGGTTACTACTTCATCCTGCCGATCGTGATCCTGATCTGGTGCATCGTCGTCGAGCGCCTATCGCCCGCATTGTCGGCCTTCTGGGCGACGGTCGCGATGATCATCGTCGCGCTGACCCAGCATCCGATCAAGGCGGTCATGCGCGGGCAGGGCGGCGAGGTCGCGCATGCATTCAGCCGCGGCGTGTCCGAATGGATCGATGGCATGATCTCGGGATCGCGCAACATGATCGGGATCGGCGTCGCCACCGGTGCCGCCGGTATCGTGGTCGGCACGATCTCGCTGACCGGCGCGCATCAGGTTGTCGGCGAATTGGTCGAGTTCCTGTCTGGCGGCAGTCTGATCGTGATGCTGATCTTGGTTGCTGCGATGAGTCTGCTGCTGGGAATGGGTCTGCCAACGACCGCGAACTATATCGTGGTCTCGTCACTAATGGCGCCGGTGATCGTGATCGTCGGTGCCCAGAATGACCTCGTGGTTCCGCTGATCGCGGTGCATCTGTTCGTCTTCTATTTCGGCATCCTGGCGGATGATACGCCGCCTGTGGGGCTGGCGGCCTTCGCTGCGGCGGCGATCAGCCGAGGTGACCCGATCAAAACCGGTGTGCAGGGCTTCATGTATGACATCCGGACCGCGCTTTTGCCGTTCCTGTTCATCTTCAACACCGACCTTCTGTTGATCGATGTCGGCGTGGCGCAGGCGGTCGTCGTCTTTGTCGTTGGGGTGATCGCGATGATCTGCTTCGCGGCGGCGACGCAGGGGTATTTCTTTGCCCCGAACAAGATCTGGGAAGTGCCGATTCTGTTGCTGATCGCCTTCACCCTGTTCAGGCCGGGCTATTGGCTGGACCAGATCGAGGCGCCCTTCACCGCCTATGAAGGGACCGCGATCATCGAACAAGCGGGCGCCTTGCCCGAAGGGACCGAAATGCGGGTCGTTGTGGCGGGGCCTGACTTCGACACCGGGGAGATCACGAAGTCGACCTTCGTGCCGGAGATGCCGGCGCCAGGCGATGGGGCCGAACGTTTGAACGGCGTCGGCCTGACGACCCTGATCGAGGAAGGCGTGATCAAGCTCGAGGAGCCGCCCTTCGGTTCGCCCTATTTCGAGAAGCTCAGCCGGCAATACGACTTCTATGCGGATGAGCCGGTGCAAATCATCAAGGCCGAGGTCGCGGCTGACCGGATGCGAAAAGAGGTGTTCTTTATCCCGGCCCTTCTGCTCCTGGGTCTGTTGATCCTGGTCCAGCGCCGGCGTGCGACCCAACCGGCATTCTGAACAACAGAGATGCAAACCAACTGGGACCCTGCGGGGTCCCGGTTTCGTTTTCCAGCAGTTCTTATGTGATTGACTCGCGCTTTCGGTGGGACAATCCTCTCCCGGTCTTTGGGAGATGCGGATGACCCATTTGGTCGATGACCGCCGGAACGGACGCCGGGCGACGGGGACAGACCTCGTCACCTGACGGATGCGCGATCGCGGGGCAGGGGCCCCGACTCGACGTATCCATCGCGTTCCGGACCCAAGACCATGCCGACATTTGAGAATTTGCGACTCGCCATCGATATCGGTGGCACCTTCACCGATGTCGCGGTCGCCGGGCCTGGCGGCGCGGTTCTAGCGACCGCGAAGACACCGACAACGCCGCACGATCCCACGATGGGGCACTAGCTGGGGCCAGGCGG
>Ga0224508_10000699_pt1 | contig 32289 bp, 62 predicted proteins | sample SF_Jan12_sed_USG_4_FD_170157 | JGI IMG/M metagenome (GOLD analysis project Ga0224508, IMG submission 170157) | Sediment microbial communities from San Francisco Bay, California, United States - SF_Jan12_sed_USGS_21 | ecosystem: Environmental > Aquatic > Marine > Sediment | place: USA...
AAATCGACTGTTAAGGGTCAGCGTGCCAGCAGGGAATTGAAATCTGGTCTCCGTGCCGCCCTGTCCCAGCAAAATATAGCCGCTCAAGGCATCAGTACCGGAGAAGTTGTAATTGCCGATGAACTGGAGCGTGTTGAATCCGTTAGTGGTAGCGACGGACTGCGCGTCGTTAACATCATCAGCGGGGGCCAGCGGCGAAGCCACAGGATACTCGGTGCCGAGATTGCCGCTGCCCTGATCTACCCATGCAGCATTTTGATAGACCGCAAATCGCAGGTTGTCTCTCATTTCCGGTATGACGTTCTGCGTTACGGGCTGGAGACCGAAAATAGCCGCCGTGAATGCGCCGTCAGTCGGAATAACGGATGGTCTGGTAACGTCTTCCAGCGCGAGATTGCCGGTCAGCAAGATAGTGATATCTTCCTCGGGTGGCTTCAGTCGCCAGCCATCGACGTTGTTCAGGAAGAAGTAAGAACCCGCTTGAATAACCGAAGTAAGCGGGTCGCCGCCTACCGGCCTGAACGCTTGCGGGTACTTTAAATTTTCGGGGTTGCCGAGCAGCCAGTCCTTCCAGCCTTCGTACAGGTCTTCGCGCACATCAACTTCGGTCACACCGGAATCCAATGTGATAACAAGGTTTACTCCATCGAAGTCAATTGCCATGGTTATCCTTTAAACGGTAATGCGTCAACTTGGTTGATCGCGAAATCCTGACTCACGGTAAATGACACATTCTCAATTCTTACCGGAACGTGAGCGTCATTGGTGTCCTCAGAGGCTTCCAGTACCACAATATCTACCGCTATGCTTGCCCCGACGGAGAAAGCCCAAGAAGCGCCCGTGTTGGTGTTTTCCTGTACCAGTGTGCTGGTTCCTGTCAGATAAACGCTCGCAGTTGATCCCACAATGAGAGGCGTCAATGTGATAGTTACGGCAGCAACATCATCCGAAGTCGCGGACGCGCCGTTACGGAAGCTCGGCTGCGTGCCGCCACCAGAGCGATTGAATGTTCTTGCCGCCGCAGCATTGTTATAGATCATAGCGTCGGTTGATCCGCTTGAGGCAACCAGATTGTCCCCCGGTGTGCCGCCAAACGCGCCAAGGAATGTGTTCCCCACATTGTTCTGGCTGGAAGGGCCGCCTGATAAAATCTCAACGCCATGACCATCTGAAAATGTGAATGTGCAATTTGCAATGTCGCCAATATCATCGGTGTCCATAAATGCAACACCATCAGCCGTGTTAGGAGTTACAATTTGGCAAGCAACCTGTGCGGAGTTGCTGACGTGGGCCTTATTACAGTTGACATAAGCCACTGACGCGCAAACAACAGCCGGGTCGTCCAGATCAAAAATCTCACCGCCAATAAAAGTACAGCCGCCAAAATTTGCAGAATCAATATCTACGTCAGTGCTGAAATCCATGAACCAACGTGGGCCACCAGTGGTAACAGTGAGTCCCTGCGAACCCGAGCGGTCGTTGCCCGTACCGGCAATTACCCCGAAGGTCACATCCATCTGGCCCGTACCGGCTACTCCTGAGAAGCCGTAGAATCCATCGGGTACGTTATTATCTTCCCATCCGAGAACCTCGTTGGTATCTTCGAACTCGTCTACCGTGGCGTCATTCGCGCCGAATTGGATCGGGGTATTAATCGACACCGTGCCGTTCGCAAGTCGCTCGATGGTTCCCCACGCCTTGTTTACGTCATTCACATCAGCCGCATCAATGATGTCCTGCACCGTCCACGGGATAGAGCCAGTGTTCTGGCCCGCCACGATGATGCCGGGAGTATTCGCGGCCAGTGACCATGAAGAATCCACGAAGAAGTTCGGGTCGGCACCAGCAGCCGTTGCCGTGGTGGTGACAACAACACCCACTCGCTGAATCGCCGTAATTGCCGGAGGGGTGCCGTTGGTGTTATGCGATGCTGTCTTGGCGACACTGGCGTCCACCACGATCATCTTCCAGCCACCAGCGTAATTATCGCTGCCCAAAACCTCGATATCGAACCAGTCGGTCGCTGTTGCACCGGTAAAGCGGACAGTAACGCCACTTGCTGCTGTGGTCGCCAGCACTTTCGCCGCTGTACAGTTGAACCAGAAGTAGAAAACTACATTTGTCAGGTCTTGAGCTGAACCGTAATTCCAGAGGATACCGTCAGTTGACTTGGTAGAGCGACCTTGAATGGAGCCGGTGCCGGTGATGAAGTTGTTGGTACCAGCGGACACGCCCATCGTGCCGCCAAGCTCGTCTTCCCACGAACCCAGAGTATCCGCGTTGCTGATCAGCGTTCTGTTGTCAGTTATTGCCACGAGTCCACCTGTCGTGCATCACGATGGTCGCGGTCATAATCGCCCACATACCCCATTGGGTTTTGTCGGACATGGGTACCATTACCCAGTCCGCTTTCGGTGGTCGATAGGTTTCGATCCCCCCGCTGTCAGGCCCAAAGCAGTAAATAACATCACCTTTGGGATGTCGGTAGTCGGGTAACGGGGTGGGATCAGCCTGCCCTTGGCGCTCTACCATGACGTAGTGCGCGTCAGGATAAGCCTCGAATATATCGACAAAATTCTGGAATATCTCGGCAGGATGATTTGGGTCTTCAGCCGGGGCAAAGCAGGGGATGCCTACCTTGTCGATAACCAGTTGTCGGTCAATATCGAATGTGCGGCACAGCGATAGCCACATTTCAGTGTGGTTCTGCTTGCCGCACGAATTACGGTTTTCTGCAAAAAATGCAACACCGATCATTTAATAGTCTCCGCACGTCGCGCTTCGACATGTTGTCGATAGTTTACGTTGTTACGTTAAGCTCACCTTGAGCAACCAGCGGTATGATAAGCGGTGCTGTCGTAATTGTCTGTATTGTTGATTCAGTATATTGGGCAGTCTCGCGACCAACCGCCTTGGCAATAACCTTGGCAGGCGTGCCGCCAGTGCGTCCGCCCTGACTGTTGTTCGAATAATCGAAGCTGAAGGCGAAGTCCACTTGAATCGGAACCATGACGATCTGATCCACGGTAACGCTCGGGCCGGTAGCCTGAGTTGTAATCAGGAGTCCGGTCGCGCTTTGTACCGTGATTTCGTCTGCGACTGCGACACTGGTTACTTCCCAGAGTCCGTCGTTCAGACCGGAGGTTGAACCAATAACCTCAACCCAGTCACCAACCGAGAACACGCCGTTGATGCCGGTCTGCTCGATCAGGTTGCCTGTTGCGTTGAAGCTGATATCCGTACCGGACACGCCGATATTGGTATGCACGATAATCGCGTCGGGTGAATCCACCGGATGCTCGTCGATGCTCGCAGCCTCGCCCGTGGTCGTAACGATGGTGGCACCGTCCACGCGGGTAACATCCCATGACGAGGTAGAGGTCAGCGCGGTAACTTGGTAGATACCGTTCATCGGCGCATTCGCGCCAGTCAGACCAACCACTTCAACGTAGCTGTTGACGCCGCCATCCAGAGAAGCCGGGAACTGGGCAGTCGATACAAAGGTACCAGTGTTGCCGGTGCCAGCCGTAACGACGAAGGTCGCATCGACCGCATTCTCGATGGTGTTCTTGAAGAACAGGGTCGCATCCGAAACAGGGTCGCTGTTCAGGGTGTCGTTGCCGTCCAGAGTAACCGATACAGAGGTCGGCTTGAGGCGACCAATTCCCAGAGAATCGAAGAAGACAACTGAGTTGTCGTCCGCCGAGTTCAGGTTATCGATGTACAGACCGGGGCCGCCGCCATCAGGTGATACGGTTTGGGTCAAGCCACCATCGGCTGAGCCAACCTCAAGAGTGTCACCAACGAAACGTGCCAGCAGGCCGATAGTACGACCGATGTTTACATCGCCATCGTTATCGATGTCGGTCAACTGGCGCAGCAAGTGCTGAATGTAAGTAAAACACTCTTCCTTGGTGCCGCCATTGCCGTCGAGGATGAAGCCGAAGTTGTACGGGCCGCCAACCAGAACACCGCCACCGCCGCGTGCTTGCGGAGTTGCGTACATGGTCAGGGTCATTCCCGTATAAGGCGCGGCCGCGATGTCAGCGGCTTTGTCGGTAATCTTCAGGTCGGAACCGGTCGCCAGCGGGAACTGGAATACGAAGTTACCCAGTGACGGTTTGTTGATTGAGTTCAGGTCGGCCTGTGCGAAAGTTGAGCCGAAGGCATCAGCGTCGTCGCGCTCGCGCATGCCAAGACGGAACAGGTTATCGTTGTTCACCGCCAGAATCGCAGTGGTGTCGTCCGCGTTAACCGTCAGGCCGGTTGTGGTCAGCACTGTGGCTGAAACCGCTGTCAGGACATGGGTGCCGTTGTTGCCAGCATCTTCCGCGTTACGGATGGTGACCTGACCACCGACAACATAGCCCTCAGTGATAAATGAGCCGCCTACTCGCGTGATAGTAGTAGCAGTAATCGCGAGATCAGTCTGCGGCTGCTCTTGGAAGAAGTTGATCGCTTCGTTTACAGGGCCGGGGAACGTCAGGTCAAAAGTATTATCAACCGTGGTATCCGTGCCGAAGTAACCAAACGCGGTATCGGTAAGCGCGTTCTCCACGGCGTCAACTGACAGCGCGCCGAAGTAACGAGCGATGATGTTGCCGCTAGAGTCAAATTCGTTCCAGCCACCGTTACGGACCATCTTGCGGGTACGAATACCGAAGGTGCCGTTGGGGAAGTCCGCGTCGTCTGCGGGCAGCCAGCCAGAGTTGTTGCCGTTCGCGTCCTGACCAAACAGGTATTTACCAGCGTCAGAGTCGATGGCACGCATCGGGAACGGGGCATTTGCTCGCAGGAAGCCATCATCCAGCCAGTCGATCATTGCCTTGGAATAAATTGCCTGACCGGATACACCGGCAGCGTCGATGCCGCCTTGCTCCAGAACCGCCCAGCGCTTCGAAGGAGTATCCCAGTGGATAGTCTTCTTCTCGGTCGTGGTATCAGCAGATTCAGCAACGGCGTTGTTCGGCTCATTGGCGTTACCAAGGGCCGTTCCGAGCAGTTTGGTACAGGTGTAGTCATCCTGAACAGTGTTAATCAGAAGGACTTCGTATGCGCCGTTGTTGTCGGCGTCAGAGTGATTGAAGACCTCGAAGCGCTCACCAACTGCCAGAATCGGAAGCTGTGAGGTCGCGGAGGTAATATCAACTTGGTTGGGCGAGGTCGCTGTCGCGGGAGTAGTATTGGCGAAAGCCATGTTGCTGACCACGGTGTCGAGGCTTGAGAAAACCTCGATTGCCTGTGCGCTCGCGTCATTCGCGGGGTTCGCACCCGTGACCTTGTCTGCAATGGCCGCTGTTGCGACCGTGCCGCCTGCGTCATTGACCTGATACAAGCCGTTGTTGTTCGCGTTGGTAGCGTCGCGAATCTCGAAAAATTCGTTGTCGGCCATCACCGGCAGGTTTGCGCCTGCGCTGGATATGGTGATCTGATTGCCAGTCTGTGAGCCAAATGTGGCGTCCGACACATTGACTAAGTTGCCCTGACTTAATCCCGACGGATCATTACACTGTCTGCTCATTACCTTTAACTCCTAAATTAACGCAAATTCTTCATGGTTGAATAATTGATTCAAGTGTTGAAAGGCGCTCAGAATTTGCGATTACTTTCCCCTCAACAGTATTGTCGCCCCGTGATCGCTGCGAAGCCAGTCTTTTTTCCAGTTCGTCCATCGCGCCACGTATCGCCTCGATGTCGGCAGTATTGACATCAATAGCGGCTTTCTGTGACGTGAGCGATATATCAACCTGCCCTTGCCACACCACACTCGGGGCCGCTGGGTCCGGTGTGAGAGTTTGACCGGCAGGGATAGTGGCTTCACCGCCAGCTATCTCAGAGACCCTGTGGATAACTTCCGGGGCCGCGATGGTACCGGTGACCAACGCGATAACCAGCGCGACCACCTTGTAGATGGTTGGCAGGTTCATCAGGAACAGGCGCATGGCCTTGAACCAGTTTATTCGAGCCTGCTTTACCTCTACTTCGGTAATCTCGTCATGATCGTCTGTAGACCGTCGCTTCAATTACCACCGCCCAGCAAGATTGTAGCGCCGCCGTGCACATAGTCATTACCGTCGTAAATATCCGGTGTAAAGCCAACATGCCAGAGCGCGTTTGGTACCCAGCTATCTTTGCCGAATTTTTTGCCTATCGCAAAAGAAAAGTTCGTATCGGAATCCCAGTCGCTGGTAGTTGTGGCACCTGTAATGCTTAGCTGCCATCGAGTCGTTACCCAGTCGAATTGATGTGATCCGCCAGCCAGAGTCGATCCAATGATATCGTTCATGTCGCCATCGGACAGGGAATCGGTAAGACTCCAGTTCTCGATCTCATTGACCTCAGTAGTGTAGTTTGTAACACACTGATAACACTCGACATTGTGGTTGTTGCCAGCGTCAGCCGTAACCGCATAGCCGATCAAAGCTACCCAGATGACAACCGCAGCTACCACATCCCGTCTGATCTTTTTACACTGATTGTTGCATTTCATAGGTATCCCACCAATTCAATAATAGCCACAACTGCAGCAGAAGCGCCGCCCAGCCACAGCAGCATTTTAAACCCCCACGCCATGCTGGTTACGCCAGTAGCGATAGGGTCCAGCTTTTCATTGATGCCGTGGATATCCTTACCCAGCTTGACAAATTTGCCTTCATGCTCGATTAGTTTGTCCATCAATTGTCCATGATCCACATCATCATTCATCTTTCTTCATCGCTCTTACAATGTGCGCCCCGAAAAAGAACGCGCCAATACCAAGAACAAAGTAGCCAATTGGGTCATCAATGACCAGATCACGGATAAATTTTGCGTCTTCGGTCCATCCGCACAAATGCAGGACACCAGAAAGGGTCAGCATTGCCAGCGCCCAGCGCATGACAAGCAGGGCGATTTCTCGTCTGGCCTTCGAGCGCTCGGTGTTTTCGCTGACAGAGTTGGCCATGAAAGAATCCATGTGGCCGATAAGCTTGACGTTGTATTCAGACTGTTCCTGCTTCGTGAACTTCTGCTCGTCAATAAAGTTACCCACACCCTTGGCCACCGTCATGACGTTATCCACACCCTTGCCGGTAGAAGAGCCAAGGCCGAGCACCATTTTGGCACCGGCCCATAGTCCAGATAGAATCCCCATGATCCGCTCCTAAATTAAAAAAGCGACCCGAAGGCCGCTATTTGTTAAGCGGCTGTGAGGCCGTCGTCTGCCGCCAGCCAGTTGGTTCCGTTACTGACCGCAATATTGCCTGCAGGAGTCGCGTCACTGATGCGAATCAGATGACCTTCCCATGCGGCCGCGTCAGGGACGGTTGCCAGTGTAAATACGGGTATTTCGAGAGGGGCAGGATCGCCCGTTTTCGGAATAATCTTGGTTACTTGTAACAATTCACGCCATGCCATGGTTTAACTCCTGTTGTCAGTTACTGCTTGGGTCACTACCCTTGTTGTAAAAAAATGTCGCATTCCGGATACTACGCCGTAGTTTCCTCACTTTCAAGTGACTCCATTTTGTCGTTTTTGTCCCGGTTGATCTTGATCTTCTTTTTGACCACGCCGCCCTTGTTATCCACAATAACGGTCAACTCCATGGGCTTAGACTCTTTTTCCTTGCCATCGTTCGACTTATCCACAGCCGCCTGCTTGGTTGCTTCGGCAGCAGTTTCAGCCTGCTTTTCGGCAATCTCCTGATCTTTTTCTTTCAGCTCCATTTCCATGGCATGCTTCTCGGCATCGACCTCGGCATTGATTTCATGCCGTTCGATAATGCGCGCGGTCTCTTCTTGCATCAGGCGGATTTTGGAAGCCTCGTCGCGGCGCTGTTTGTCCAGAGCAATTTCCTTGCGGGCTTCGATCTCAGCCATGCGCTGCTGGTGAAGCTGCTGATCCTTCTCTTTGTCTGCCTCCGCCTGCTCAGCCTTGAACTCAAGCTCGATCTGCAGTCGCTCGTTGGTACCCTGCTCCTTAATTTGCAGTAGCTGTGCGTCGGCCTGAGCCTTGATCTGCTCGGGTGAAGGTGGTGGGTTTTCGGCTTCCTGCTGGAGTCTGGCGCGCATATCGTCGCGGCTCGGCACGATGCCTTCGAGATCGAAGTCCTTGGCAACTTGGCGCAGGATGTTCGCGCGACCCTCTTTGCCGATGACGCTCATATCAAGCTCGTTGCCGGTCAGGCTCAGGAACTCGATTCGACGTTGCTGTGCCATATCGCGCAGAAGCAGTGCGTTCGCGCCTCTGGCGTTAACTTGCGCATCGCCTTTGATGCTTTGATCGGTGCTGGTCATCATGTTGTAGTAATACAGCATTTCGATAGCCGGACGCGTCACGCCGTAATCGAAGTGGCCGATAGCGGCCTTGATCGACTTGGCAGCCGACTGCATCAACATGCTCAGTCCGGATGCGGTCGTACCGGCACCACCTACTTTTTCATTGCCATGGGAGTATCGGGGAATGCTGGTGGCGTCGTCGGCTTTGATTTCAAATCGCTCGTAGACAGCCATAAGCTCTTGTGCGTTGGAGTCAGGCTGGAAGAACTGCACAGTATTTCCGGCTCCGACTTCAGCCCCACGGGTTTGCCATATTTTCCATGGGTGTATGTCAAGTTCGTTTTCCAGCGGCGAGAGTCTTTCATAATTGATCTCGATCATCGGCCCGGAGGCCATAGCCATGTTATTCACAAGCGCCCGTGCTGTGGCGTTGCAAAGCTCCTGAATGTCGTTCATCAGGTAACGAATTGAATTTCCCCAGAACGCACCCGGTATCGGGTCGTAGCAGGCTTTCATGTAAGGACGGCGCGCCAGCGGGTCGTTATTAATCTGGCATCGGATGATATACTTGCCAATCAGGATGGCGTCAACTTGGTACTCAGCCAGTGAATCGGGAACCTCGATGCCCCACTCCATCAACTTTGTGCCTTGGACGGAACCCCAGTAATGAAGACCATCGATCAGCCCGTTTTTGTTATCGCGCCACCAGTGGAACTTATTTTCATTCTCGTTCCGTTCAGTATCCTGCCACAGCCACTCGCGAAGCCCCTCGGAATACTCATCAAGAACATTGCGAATCTCCGTGTCTTTATATCCGGGGACACCGATCATATTGTAAAGCTCGCCGCGCTCGAACCGGATATGCTCGATCAGGTGCATATCGTTGATGTCCTCGGCTTGCGGGGACGGGTAGATATCAAACGGCGAAACCCGCTGATACTCCGGTACAAGCTCCTCGGTCATCGACGGGCTGACACCACCAAACTCGGACTTCCAGCCGAGCCGTTTCCGTTTTTTCAGGAACGGACCCTTGAGTACGCAGCAACTAAAAGTTGTGAAGTCATCGATCAGCTCGTTGATGACCTTCCCCCACTTCGCCTCGGTTAGCTGGTCCTCGATCTTGAGTTCCATTGCCTCGGCGGAGCGAACCGCCTGATTCTGTATTTCGAGCGCCAGTTTCTCGCGCAACTCCATGAACTCGGCCTCGCCGCCACCCATTTGCTCGATGCGCTGAACAACCGCCTTTGTCGCCCACTCCGGCAACTCTGGCATTGGTGTCGGGTCAATGCCCCACGCCTTCTCGTCCTGTGGTAAAAGGATGTCTTTGATCCATGCTGCAGCCGCGCGTATCTTCGTCGCGGTGATCATCATGTAAATTTCGGAGCCGCCTTGCTGGCGAATCTGCATCAGTTTGTTCGGGTGATACTCGCCATTTTTCGCGCGCAGGTCATCCAGCAAACCCTCTTCGATGCGAAGCTTTGCGTTGCGGTTGGTCTCCCAGTGGCGACGAATGTGCCGGGTCAGCTCCGACTCGATAGTGTCATCGGTAGTCCAGTTGACCGGAACATTGCTATCTTCGGCCGCCTGTAGTTCGGAGCCGGGGACAACCTTTAGTAACCCGTACGACATAGCTCCTGTCTCCGTGCGAGCGCCTTCTGGCGCAGTGCGTGAATATCTTCCATCATGCCGTCAAAATACTTCTTGTTGGTCAGCATCTGCTCGCCATCGATGGTGATATGAAGGTCGGACTCGACATCGAGTTGCACGACCAGCTTGAATTTACCCGCGTTCTTTCCGGTGCCACGGAACGTGCGGACCATGCCGATATTGCTAAATATGGCCTTCAGCTTGGTCGCGATATGGGAGATATCGACCATCGTCACTTCTTTCTGATTGAGAAAACTTAGGTCCATCCTGCTGCGCTCCGCCGCTTAACTTGTCTTGGTCCGGGTTTTGATGACTTCATACCATGGCGCAATCTTACACACAAATACTGTAGTGCGTCATGCGGATGGGAAAATTTGTTCTTGGCTGGCTGCTCTTTAAAACGCTCTTCGCCCACGATCTGGACGCGTTCGTACTTGTAGCCGCCGTTGAATCCGCGTCGCAGCGTCTTGCATTCCGGCGAGATAATGAAGGCCGGACCGCCCTCGCGGGACATGCCTTTCATGTAGAACCTGACCGCGTCAGTACGCGCAATCGGCTCGTTGGTGTCGGCTTCCTCGGTCGGTATCTTCTCTTCAGCCAGAATCTGCATACAGGATGTTTGCTCGGTTTCCGAGCGGGTCTTACCGGCCGGGTCACCGACTGAGAAGATCGTCATGCCCGGAAACAGGTTGGTCAGGTCTGGTTTGACGATATCACGCGCAAACTCGCGGATCGCCATGTCATCGGTGCACCACTCCTTCAGGATGCGCAGTTGGCCATGCGGTGATAGCTGGCCAGCAACACACGCCGGGGTGAGGCCGTAGTCCCAGCCGAGATAGATCGGCAGGCCGTTGTAGACCTCCAGCTCGTCTTTTGCGACATGGATGGTATCGTTGAACTCGGAGTAGACAGGCTTGCCATCGAAGATAGAGCCGTACCGGCCCATGATGTAAACCTCGATCCAGTCCTTGTCTTTACCGCCAGTTTGCCGCAGCCAGTAATTGTAGCCAATTGGTTGATTTATAACGTTTTCTGCGTCCGGGTTCGGAACGTAAACCCCGCTGTCCTCGATCTCAAGAAGCGCGGGCGGCTGCTGGAAAAACGCCCATTGGTCGGGCTTTTCCTCTTCTGCCAGCCGGTAATACCAGTGATCGTCGTCCGGGGGGTTGGTGTCCATGATGACGCCTGACCATGTCGGGCCGCCGCGACGCTTGGCCGGATAACGGGCAACACGGCCGGTTGCGCCGTCGAGTATCTGCTTCGGTATCTCACGAACCTCGTTCAGCCAGCAGCCGGTGAGTTCCAGAGAAAGTAACTTTTTCACATCTTTCGGCTGGTCGAGGGCCAGAAACAGGACTTCCATTTCGATCCGGGTGCCGTCAGGTAGCGGCATCTTCAGCCGCCCGGTGATAGGTGGTGCCCAGTTAATCTTGCATATTTCGGCCGGGAACCAGTCCTCGAAGGTTTTGATTGTGGTCGATTTCAGTTCGGGGTAGGTGTTACGCACAGCCGCCCATCGGGACGCTCGGACGCCATTGAATGGCTCCTGCTGCATGGCTTTCGAGAACATTTCCAGCGTGCATGCCACCGACTTTCCGCTTCCAATCGGACCCATGATGCCCCGAACAAAAGCCTCTGACGCATGGAATCTGGCGGGCGTCGGTTCCGCGTTGTAGGCGATATCAACCTTTTGTGCCGTCACGCGAGAAATTCCCCTCAATCACGGGGCGCGGATTGCCTTCAGCATCGGCCCCCAAGTTGATATTGATGCTCACACTAGTACCGCCAGCGTCGGTTTTGTCGGAAAACATCTTCATGTGCTTGCCGATCAATTCAAGCGCCTTGGTGGCTCCGCCAGCGTCAAATTTGTAATAGATGGGTTCAGGCACCCTTTCCGGGTCATCGTCGTCCTGTGCAGAGCCATCCCGGCCGTATACAGGGACTGCTTGCATGCAGCGGTCGCAGATATCGCGAAGCCTGCCAATTACCCAGTCCTCGTCCATTTCCATGCGCTTTTGCCGCTCTTCGAGCAGCTTGCCGATGTACTCACGAACTTCGGGTTTTGCAAGGAAACGACCGGCTTGGACAAGCGCAGACTTGCGTTTCACGCCCGGAGCCACCTTCATATACGCGGCTGTCTCGTTCATTTGCGGATCGGCCACCAGATAATGGCAAAAGCTATGCTCGCTCGGTGGTAACCCGCTTGCTGTTAGTTGAACCAAATGCATCTGTATTCTGACTCAAGCCGGTCCAGTCTCCGGCCATCGCCAATCCCCTTACACCCACTTTGAGTTTAGTCGTTGTCTATATATTCGATCATCAGCTTTTCTTGCTTCGCCTCTTCGATGACCATCTTGTACAGCTTTTCGTATGCGATACGACTCATTCCGACACTCATATCGCCTTTCGCAATGGTTGCCTGTTCGCCCGTGAGCAAGCAGCCAGCCGTGTGATCGTCAGTGTTCCCGGTGTGGATAAGTATATACTCAAACCCCGGAACGTTTTTAACCTGCAGCATCCCCTGATGCCAGTTGTATCTGGCCGAATATCGACCATGGAAACCGCCCTCACGGCGCAGGCGTATCATGTACGTCCCTGCCGGAATGCGCGTTTCGTTCGCTACCTTGTGTTCGCGGTACTCGTCTTCGAGACCGAAACAAACAAATTCGCCGTCAACCAGTATCCGGCTGATCGTGGTGTCGTCGTCCGACGTAAACCTGTCAACCGTGATCTTCAAATTCCACCCGCTGCGCTGCCACCGGGCGCGCCACCTGTGCCGCTGCCACCAGAAGGTGCACCGGGTCCACTGCCTGATGATGATGATCCGCCACCGGGTCCGCCAAAACCGCGACCGGGGTTTGAGCCATCAGGATCATCGCCACCGTAGTCCGCACCCTGAACACCGCTTTCTGAGTCCGCTCCGAGACCCGGTCCCTGATCGGTTGCGTTGTGTGCTGCCATCGCTTTCTGGTTAGCGGTTTCGACGCCCTTGGCCATCAAGTTGCCCAGCCCCGGCGCGATAGCGTTACCGATAGCCTTCGTCGCACCGAGGGCAAGACCCAGTGATTTACCTGTCATCGGCTCGCCTGATCCTTTTGTTGCACCGGCCTGCTCACCTTCACCGCCGCCAGCTTCGATATCCCGGTCCTGCTTTGATTTGGCCTTTATCTTGTTCGGAACCCCGCGTATACCAGCAATTTTGTTGCTTCTGGTCTTACGGTTATATCCTTGATAAGCGTAGCTCATTGGGAGCCTTCACCGGCATTCCCGTGGCCGCCACTACCTGTATCGCCACCACTGGAAGAAGCGCCTGCACCGGGAGCACCCATACCGCCCCGGCTGGTAGGACCGGATTGCATACCGGTACCCGCTGTCGCGCCCCGGCTTGCGCCAGAGCTGTGACTTGCCGCACTTTTCCCCGTCAGGGCTGATTTGGCCTTTGCTTCCATGGCTGGAGTGATGCCCATCATGCCTTTGAGCATGCCGCCTATTTTTGCACCCAAGGGGGTGTCGGTCTCGGCCAGACCTTCATGAGCCACGTCCGTACCTGTTCTGGCATCTGCGGCTTTTGACATCGCAGACTTGGACCGCACACCAGCGCGCTTGCCACTGGTAGATTTGCGGCGATAGCCTTGGTAGGCGTAGGTCATTTTCCTGAGCCGGTCTGCCGTACCCCGCCACCGAGTTTTTGGTCAGACATCAGCACCGCGTCCGAATCGTCCGCACGCATGCGGGTCTTCAAATACGGGTCTTTGTAGCATTTGCCGATGTCCTTGACTTTCTGGGGTTGGAACGACTTGCCTTGACGGTTGGGGATTTTCTTATCCCCCGGTCCAAACGCTGACATGGTTAACCTCCTGCCTCTTTAATGGTTTTGTCTTGCTTCTGCTTGCGGCTTTTGGCTAATCGTCCGGAACCGGCTTTGTCGGTACCCATCGCCTGCCGCCACCATTTCTTGGCGTCAAGTTTCGTGGCCTTCTTGACATGCTTACCCGTCGAACGGTCATACGTCGTCTTCGACTTCTTGACGTTCTTCTGTTCCGGTTCATCGGAGTAAAAACCATCAGGACCAACCGGGCGTACTTTATGCCTTGTGCCGACCGACTTTGCGCTTTTTGCCTTTGCCATCCAATTTCTCCGCGAAAGCCGCCCGTCGATCAGCCCGGTCTTTTTTACGGACTTGGGCTAATCGCTTAAGGACGGCGGACGGCATTTAGCCGTGGCACTTGTACTTGGTATCAGATTTCGCTGATTTGCCACCCGAAGTCTTTTCCTTGACGCTCGAAGCATCAGGAGCGCCATTGGCAGACTTGCCAAAGCCGATTTTCGAATTGCCGCGAGTGCCACTTGATTTGTGACCGCTTCCACCACCTTTCATAATAGTAACTCCTAAAGTTTGAAATAGGTCGCCCACAGGCAACCCTACCCCGGATTATATATACAGGCAGGGGTTTAGCAAGTCGGGATTTCGGGGTCGAACTCGAAGCCAGCGGGGATTTCTTCAATGAACTCGCCATCGACGCAACCGGAAATATCGCAATCGATCAGCATGTGCACGGCATCAATATGGTCTTCGCACTCGAATCGCACGCCATATTTCTTGCCGGATTTACCCTTTAGGGTGAGCAGGTAGGTCTTGATTTCGTCGGTCTCCGCGCATGAGATACGCACTTGATCGGAGCGTCAGCCCCAAGTTATCCACAATCGCATTCTCGATGCGAACAATAGCGTCGGCGTAGTTGATCTTGTCCATTTTGAAATCGGTCAGGACATCGGCGACATCATCTTCGAATTTACTCGCCATGGGTTTTGCGGTGCTCCCGGTCACCCAGCCACAGGTAAATCCAGATCACAGCGGCGCAAAAAGTTATCCACAGGAGAATCTTCATGGGTTCATGATGTCGTCAGTGTCGATGAAGAAGCCCTTGATGACGGCATCGCGGCCGAGCCAGTATAGAGCTTCCTCCAGCTTGGTCTTCACCAGCGCCATTTCGCGGCTGGAGTTACCGTTCTGTTCGACCTCCGCCTGACCGTGGGCCATCTGAAGGTGTTTCAGGATGTTGTCGTGTTGCATTTGGTTCCTCGCTTTTGAAATTTTTTCCCGGCAGTTTCGTAAAGTTCCCCTTTATCTTAACGGGCTTGCCAGTGTATACCCGTCGAAAATTCTGATCGCCCTTCAAATTCGGCTTGTTACGACCGTATATCATGCCTTCTTATGCTCCCCGCACCACATATCTTCCTTCCCGGCCGGTGGAAACGGACTGACATTAGCGTCTAAATGCCCAAGAGCAACAACCTCCGGGGGATTGCGACGGCAGGTTCCGGTGTATCCGGGCCATGGAACCGGCTCCGGCTTGAAGAATTTACAATTAATGCAAGTGTTCATCTAATGCCCTCTCCATGCACTCCCGGCCATCAGCCGAGTTGTGGATAACTATTACCGCCGCGCCTTCGCCGGGTTCGACCTCCGGTATGCACCAGCAGCTAACATTCTCCCAGTGGTCCCTGATATCGCCGATTGGCAGGACATGGTACTCGTCGTTGTATAATTCGGTCGTCTTCCAGCGCGCACGGGTGAGCAGGTCCATCCGCAGTTCCAGCTTGCGGTTACGCTCGTCCTCGATCATCAGGCGAATAACCAGCCCGAAAGCAACTGCAGTCGCAGCGATAGTACTTACAATCCACCAGTTCATGGTCTCAACTCGTTTCGTTCGTATCCTTCACGGCCGCGTGGCAGGCCGCAACTCTCAAGATTATCCAGCGCGTCGGTCAGCACATCGTAATACGGCTGAATCTCGGTATGCTCCGGCAGCGTCTGCGGGGCTGCTTTCGACGCAATTCGCCACTGTGAATAAAAATACTGGCAGGCGCGGGCCAATCGGATATATCTGATCAAATCAATCATGTAGTTTTATTCCAGTAGTCGCAGTCGCGATCAATAAAATAGCTGTCGGTCTCCGGAGGCTCGGGGTCTTCCCCGCCACCGCAGTGCGGACACTTGTTGTCCTTCAGGTACTCGCCGCAGTGATAGCACTCGGGTTCATCGGGTGGGTCTTCCCAATACGACGGATTATTCATGTCGGGCATCTTCCAACTCGCGCCCCATGGTGACCAACTCAGTTTTCATGCGCTGGCACTCGTCGAACAAATCAACAGCGGCTCGCGACTGTTCCTCGGCTCTTCGCTTCAACCCGTCATGGTGGGTCATCAGCCAGCAGATCAAGAAACCCTGATCGGGCCACGTCATATCATTGCCGGGGTTCTCTTCCTGCCACAATGCGATCCCCCGTTGGCCAGCCTCCCAGTAGAGATTGAACGACTGCTCGTAATCCCTGATCTCGCGGCGGGCTTTCGCAAGCGCATTGGCCAGCAGCCCGATGGGCAGCAGCAGAACAATAATGGCGACCATGTAATAGATTTCGTTCATTTATTCATCCACGGATTCAGCCGGTACATCTTCGACAGCCACAGGTATTGCTCCAGCAGCGTCAGGCGGGAATGGAACTTGATCACCTTCTTATTGAGATCGATGCAAACCATAACTCGATAGTAAAGCATATCTTTAACATCTGTCAACTATAGCGGTTTACCCTGATACGGTCTGAGAACGAAAAAAAATTTATTCTGGGCGGGCCATGGAGCGGTTTACCCTGAGTCGAAAGTTGTGCGTGTGATATGGGTATAGTAGACCCCCCGTGGTCTGACAAGCGTTTCCGGGGTCCGGGGTCGGCCTTTCAGGATTCGGATTTGCCTGTCCCACGATCATCCGGTTCCATGCCCGGTTCGTGGTCATCCGTCGGCCGATGTCGTCCGTGTGCGTGCGTGCGCAGGCGAGCGTCATCCGTTGTAGGTCGTCCGCGTCTGCAGGGGAATGATCATCTATTAGTATAAAGAATAACTTGACACTATTGTTTACCCTGCTATAGTTAGTGGCATGGATACGACGCGCGACATACACCTACCAACCACACCGGAGGCGAACCACATGCGATCAGCAATAGACACCGACAAGATTCAATATCTATTAAAGCTGCTGGCTCACTCCACTAGCGAGGCAGGGCGTCAACAAGTGATTCGAGTACTTAATAGAACTATCACTTATATCCATATAACCACCACTACTATAGAGGCGACAAACAACCACCAATGAAAACATTCATCTATATCATGCATTCAATTACTGCTCTTATGGGTCTATTGGTCCTTTGGCAGATCATCGACATCTTTCAAGCTATTGCTGTTAAGTTTGGAGGGTAAACGATGTACTACTCAATATTCATCCGCGACGGGTATCTGCAATACCATGTTTCGTCTGTTCAATCAGAGTGCGAGCAAGGTCAATCAATGTCACGTCGCATTCGTTTATCTTCTATCCCGGCTGACAATGTTGCTGCTGCTGTTGAGCAGTGGCATCTTGACGCCGCGTTCCATCGTTGCATTCCCGTTATCTACAATAAGGGGTCTTAATCATGAGTATGCAATCGATAGCATGGCAGCTTATGTCCGAGGAAGAATACGCCGCGTTCATGGAAGAGCGCATCGAGTGGATTACTCCACGCATCCGCAAGACGTTCCGTTATAACGCTGATTGGTCGCACCTTGACGAGTGGGAAGACGCTGTCTGGAGTTATGCGATTGTTAATCAGTCCGAGCAACACGACGGCGATCTTGAAGAGGGCGTGCGAGTCATTGCAACCATCATGACCGATAACGCTGTCAATAAAGACGAAATTGAGGCTGCGTTCAGGGGTGAACTGGTCAAGGGCTGTTCCTGTGAGCATGATTGCTGTGGTCATTACTTCGGCGGCCTTTCCAATGTAACGCAATTGTCCCGGCTGGAGTGGCGAATCACTGCCGCTTATAGCCGCAATTACTAGGGGAATTATACCATGTCTGACCCACAATACCGAGTAACAATGCAAGGCAAGAGCCGAGTCATCAGCGCGCAAGCGCTGGCGGCTTTCTGTCTCGAAATATGCGGTGGCGGATACTCTGACAAACAAGTCATTGACGCCATGCACATGCAACGCAAAGCAATCGAGACCGGCAAGCTGACCGCAAACATCAACCTGACTGTTGAAGAGGTCAAATCATGAGCGCTTACATCGATTACAGCATTCTCGACACTGACGAGGACCGCGAGAGCTTCAAGGCGCTGCTACTGCTGGCGCATGATAAGCCCATCAGCTATGCAAATATCCTGACTTCAACCGAGGCCAACGATTTGATCGCAAAGCTGACGGTCGCGCAGATAGTTGCAATGCCACACGAACACGACCGCATTCAACTGTTTCAATTCATCAATCAACTGCTACACAACTAAGGAGTTATCCACATGAAAGCACACCAACAAGCAATCGACTGGGCCTTGGCCAAGAACTATCGCTGTTCCGTTTGGGACGGCGAAGAGTGGGCCTTGTGCCTGTCGCCTGATCGGAAAGCAATCATCGACGCAATTGAGTCGGTCGAGTTCGCCACGGTCAACATCCGTGAACTGGGGCAGGCTGACATTATCGTTTCGCTGGACCTGATCCCGTACGGCGTCGGTGACACTGAAACCATCAGTGATTATTACCCGGCCGATGGCGAGTTCAACGACTGGTTTGATCAACGCAATGCGGAGGACTGGAAGTAATGAGCGAATTTAGACTTTGGATGAAACAAGTGGACGCCGAGTTGGATGTAATCTGCGGGCTGTCGTCTGGTGATCTGGGCGACATCTGCTATCGCGATATGTTCAACGATGGCTGTGATCCCGAGGAAGCCGCGCTCGAATGCCTTGAACAATCGGATTTCCCTATGGAGCTGGTGTAGGGCAGCAAGTAGCGTCTTTTCGAGGGCGCTACCTGATGCATGTGCATCTAACTGGAGACAATCAAATGGGTTACACACATTACTGGTCACATAACGGCATCAAGGACGAGCAATGGGCCGACGTTTGTCGGTTTGCCGCTGATGCTATCGAGTTACGCAAGGACATCATCCGCGACGGAAGCGGTCAACCTGACTCGGTTGCGTACGTTGGCGAGGATAGCGTTCACTTCAACGGGGCCGAGGAAGAAGCGCACGAAGACTTTTTCCTGTCCAAAGAGGCGCAATCGCAGTTCTGCAAGACCGAGCGCAAACCTTATGACGTTGTTGTTGTCGCGGTGCTGCTGTTCTGCTACGCACATGTTGATAACTTCGGGCTGTCATCTGATGGCGATATCTTCGGCGAGAAGCCAACCGATCCGCACAATGAGCACACCGACGCGCTTAACCTGCTGTATTCAATCGTCGATATTCCGCCAATCAAGATACCGGCCTGATCTTCCACGGCCACGGACGGCCAAACTGGAGTTATCCACATGAAACCATTAATCATCACTGCAATCTGGCTACTGTTCTGCGCTGCTGTTATCACCTATCCCGTGAAAGCCAGTGAGGGCCGCTATGGCATTATGCCGACAAGTGAGCACTTCGATGATGACGAGTGGAACGAAGTGCATCACGGCTTTTTCTATGAGCATAGGCTGTCCGACGTTAACTGGGTCGGGGCGCTGCGCTATGAGAACAGCGTCGATGATCTTTCGTTTGCTGTCTACGGCACCAACGAGACCTTTTTTAAATCAACCGAGCATCTTGATCTTGGCGTTATGTACGGTGGCGTCACTGGCTACAATTGGCTGGTGACTCCGTTTGCTGTACCGATGGCAACTATCAAGCTAATCAAAGCCGAGAGCGTCGCAGGTAATATCCGCCTGATTTACTTCGTTACCGGTGCGACCGCTCAATACTATCTGGAGTTCTGAACATGAGCCAATTTCAAGACAAACCCCGCGATTACGCACTCGAACTAGTCGAGGAAGGAATCATCACCTATGAATATATGGTGACCGCCTGTCTCAAATACATGTCGCACGATGATGTTCGCGATATGCTCGACTGCAACGAAATGTCTCCCCGGCATCTGTACCTAAAAGACGAATAGCTTTAGACATAAAGCCAGGATTTATACTTATGAACTACACGCCAACCGTTCTACTGTTCACAACTATCATTTTCATCCATGTTTTACTCTGGGCGATAGGATAGCGATTCGATTTAAGCGGCGATAATTTAGGCCATCCAATCATAAAGGCCAACTTGAGATCGTCGCTTAGATCGCAATCTGTGAGGTCAAATTTTGAAAGAACACCCATATTTTACAGGAAAACACTGATATGAGCGAGAGATTAAGCGAATTTAGCAAACACCAGAACAAGGCCACTCTGATTAGATTGCAGGCCGTTATGGATCAATACGACCTAAAGCGAGTGCATGTCGCTCGACTGCTGGACGTGTCCCGGTCATTAGTCAGCCGATGGTTTGCCCATCATAAGAAATGCCCGGATAAATACCCTGAACTGCTGAGATCAAAGATGGATATCATGGGCAAGGACACCATAAAGGACATCATTAGCCCTAAATAATATCTTTACATGAAGCGTTAATACTATTATAGTTTACCCTAAACAGGACAACACACTATGAAAGACCGAGAGATCAAAAAGAAATTCAACGACGGACACGATGCGATTGTGGATATCGTTGGCCACATGCCGCCATCACTGGGTTTTGCGGTTCTAATGTCAATCACTGAAAAGATGTTGGAAGCGCTGAGCGAAGTTAAAGAGGACCGCGAGCATTATCAGGGGCAAGTCCGATTGTTCGGCAACCTGATGATTGCCACTGGCCAGAAGTTCGCGCCGGAGAGCACGGTAAAGACCAAGGTCCAGACCCCCGAGGACATCTGCCGCACCGCTGCGAAGTTCATGAAGTGCGACACCATGGAGGCCGCTGAGTTTTTCGGAAGCGAGGCTGGCCATTTTGCATCACTGAGCGAGGACAAGCAGATTTGGTTCTGCCCGAAGTTCGCATTTAGCCTGCTCATGCACATACTTGAGGTAAAGGAATGAACAACCCAACCGTTAAAGAAGAGCATCTGCACTATCTCGACCGACTGCGCGTATCTGGCGAAACCAACATGTACGGGGCTGGCCAGTACCTGCAGCGCGAGTTCGGTGTGGATAAACACGACGCCAACTTCATCCTGCAGCACTGGATGAACACCTTTGGCGACCGCAAGGAGCGGGGAGAGTTAGCCACATGAGCTACGACTTCCACATTGGGGATAAGTCATTCAACCACACCTTCAACTGCGCACCGATGTTTCAAGCTGCAGCCCACAGCCCGGAGGGAATCAAGATCATTCAAGGATTACGTGGTCGGCTGGCGGTCATGAAGCTCCGGTCGATGCGTATGTACTTTGAAGACCACAGGCAGGCACTAATGATGCTGAATCCCAAGAACAACTGGGGCAGCTACGCCACAGCCTATCAACTGTTGAGTGATCTAATACTGGCGTCACTCGAAAATCCTGACGATATCTGGGAGGTATTCTATTGAAAACATTCATGCCAATTGATGACGATCCATCCATCATCGAAGAAGAGGTCACGCTTGCGAAGGCGCAACAACTTGTCGAGGGATGGGTCGAAGTTATCCACATGCCGATGCACGATGCGCAGATACTGATGAACGAAGAGGGCAGGCTTAAGAACATGCAGCCCAACCTTCCCGCCACCATGGCGGCTGGTCAATCAATCGTTGGCCCTGCTATCTTGCTGACTGGTGAGGACAAGTGGACCTGAGAGCATTTCTCGAAAGCCAAGGCTACGAGCACTTGCGTGAGATACCCGGCGTCGGATGGTGCGGCGTCGGGCGTTTCATCTTCACATGCGGCGTCTGCTTCGGGTTGACTGAAACCGGGGTTCGAGGCCGCTTCTGTTTTGATACACACGCCTGCGCAGCGCTGTTCCTACGCGATTGGGACGGTAAGACCTACCCAAGTGTCGGATTAGATGGCTGCACCGCTATAAAGGGCGTTCTTACCGAGTAATGATGATGTCCAATAACAACCGCGCCAACTATGTGGTGCTCGAAGATAAGCCGAACCACATGTTAATCCTTGATCTCGGCCCGTGGGACGAGTATAAAACCGTCACCAACGCTGCCGAGACCGTGGTTAAAGAACTGGCAGAGCAATTAAGCGGCCGTCGCTTATACTATGTCGATTCGGACAACCAGATAGATGAAATTGTACACGAAAACGGTGAGTTTGTCCGCTTCGCACCCGGAGGTCCACACTAATGCCAAGCCTTAACACCACACCATCCAGCAACGCTGAAGTGATGCGCAAAGTCTGGGAAATCATTGAGCGCTACCAAGGCACCTGTAACTCAATGGATGACGAGGACCGCGACTGGCTCGAAGGCAACGACATGTGCGATTACTTCGACGGCGAGCTATTCGAATGTGAAATGTGCGGCTGGTGGTACGAGACCTGCGAGCAGGCCGATGATGTTACCCACATGCAGATGTGCGAAGGCTGCCACGACGAGGAAGAATGATGCAAGTTATCCACAAGATGCCAGTGACCGAATACATTGTGCTGGTCGAGAACTCAACCAATGCGCTGTGTTACTCGGTAATGCAGCACCTGAACAGTGGCTGGCAACCGCATGGCTCGATGACCACTGCCAAAATTGGCGACGCAATCGAATACATCCAGCCCATGGTCAAGTTTAAATCAATGCAATCCTGACCCCGTATTGTGCCTCGACGATTGCTCGCTTGAGGCGCGAAACCGGGGTGTCCATTCCCTTCACGTCTTCAACCACAGTTTTACCGGTTATCAGGCATTTGTATCTGAAGTCAGCGATGTAACTGGCGCGCCTGCCGTTCGGGTATCCCCTTGATCTGATCAATACCGGGGCTTCATCCGTGCCGAGTAGATACTTTGGCTGCAACTCAAGGTCGTCGATCTCTTTCAGGGTGTCCCTGCGCCACAGTAGATCGACATAACGCTTCGATTCCTTCTTGCTGGCGAACCTGATGCCGTCAACTACTGTAGCTTTGGCGTTAAACTTATGTCGGCGCATCAATTTGGTTGCGGTGGCTGCTGATCAATATCAACTATGGGTACGTTTGTTGGTTTGTTCAACTGGCTGATCGCCTGCAAGTGATTGTTCATCGCCTGAAGAATCAACTGGCGCGCGGGTGTGGATAAGTCGAATCTACCAGTGGTAATTATACCATGCGTGGATGACATTTGAACAAGGTATCGCCCGTTGCTGGGCATGGCATGAAAAGCGTACTCGAAGTCCCTGTCTGCACAAAGCGCTACGATGGTCTGCCCAATGTGTCCAACATCAATCTCCAAATCTCTCATGCAGTAATCTCCCGACTTCAGCGAGTAGGTCGTCCTCGGTTCCGAAGTCATGTTCGAACCGTTTCTTGTAAGGGTGTCGGCTGACGAAACCGCCAGAACCATCACCGCCACCCCTGTGATGTGGAAAACAAAGCGGGAGAACAAACTTGTGACCCTTGCGTCGCCCACCATCGAGTATGTGGTGGATTTCTGCCGGAGAATACACCCCCAGCCCACGACACGCAATGCAACCAAGCTGCTGCACCCGGTCTAAATGAAGCTCTTCGTCTTTGGTCATCCGGCGTAACTCGCAATCTGGCTGACGTATTCATCAAGCTCTGCACGGGTAACGCTCGGCAGGAACTCGGTCAGAGCGAACTCAACCGCCCGGTTGTAGAACGCATCAAACTCTATCTCGTCCATGGCGGCGAAGGATATCGACTTCGGAATCTTAACCACCAAATCTTCCATGAAGATGGTGTCGCAGTGATCAAGCTCTACCTTGAAGACGTTCAGCACCGATTCGAATGTCTGGTACTTCTCCTGATTGCTGTAAACGACGCGCACCATCGACATGAACTTGTTGTGGAAAAGTGGGTTGCGGGGCTTCTTGTAATCGACATAGATTATCTGGCCCTCTTTCACCCGGCGCATATTATCGGCGTCGTTTTGCGACAGTGGGCGGAAGTGATCACCCTCTCGAATCATATAAATTTTCATATCAGTATCCCGTAGATCATGTGGATAAGTTCGGAAAATATAGCGCCAAGGATGTAATACCCAACCGCAGCGCCAATGGCGACAGAGCCAAGCAGTCTACATCCGTGAAATAACACGCTCAATGGCATCGCGATCCATCGCGGCACGGTCGGTAGCATTTGGTGCGTCAAAGTCGTAATCGTAATCATCCATTAGCTCCAGCATCAGGTTGTACATCGTGATGTCTTCTTTGAAAGAGGTTACCTTGCCCTTCTCCAGTCGAGTCTGCTCCGCGATGACGTTCTCCATTATTTTCGGCTTCCTTGAGCGACGGTTCTTGCGCTTCAGTTTCTTGGTCACTTTGGCATATTGGGCGATTGCCTTCTCGGCTTTCTTCTTTAGCCTTTCAGGCTCCCGGCGCGCACTCGTCACCTTCTCCCGCATGAACTTGAAGATATCGATCCGGTGAATGTTATCCACATTCTCGGTCAGGATGGCTGTGAATAACCCGGCCAGATTCTCATACGCCATCTGGGTCGCGGTCGGCTTGGTTCTGTGGCCGTCTTCGCCAGTGCGATCATAATCGGCACGCGCCCGGTCGTCATATAGCACCATGTAGGCATGCTGCACTTCCTGAAACGCCTCTTTGTCACCGCCTTCGCGGTCGGGGTGTAGTTTTCTGGCCAATTTTCGGTACGCCTTTTTTATCTCGGCTTTGGTCGCGTCCTTCGCGATGCCGAGGGTTTCGTAGAGGTCCATTAGCTTTTAATGCGAGACATCGATCAAGTCCCCGCCCTTCACGCGTGTGTGTTTGTTCATGGCCCGGAACTTTTCAATAGCTTCCTCGTAGCCGTCGAGTTCGCCATCCTTCGGGAAACGAAGCGACAGGTCGGCGTTGAAAATGTGCGCTTCCTCGCAGTAGCGACAAATCGAAACGTCGCCTTCGACCGGTTTGAGGTCCATGTCGAGCGGGTCCGACGCGCAGGTATGTGGTTGTCCACAGGTCGGGCAGGGTGTTGGGTCAAGTTTAATTCTCATGCTTCGCCTCGATGTGTTGATCCAAGCCAGTGCGGTGGACCGACTTTCCACACTGCGGGCAATTAACGCGGTCCGCTTTTCGGTCTGCCTTCAGATGCTCATAAGTCTCTTCAGCGGCTTGGTCGGCCTGACAGGCTGGACAGAAACCCGGATACCCTAGCGATGGCTCAAGTATCTCGCCACAGGTCTGGCACATTTCGCCCTCAAGCATCATGTCAGCTATCTCGCCCATTACTGCTTCACCTTCAGGTCAGCCAGATGGACGATGAACTCCGGGTCCAGAGAAAAGATATCCACAAGCTGACGGATCACGATCATCGCGTCGGCGTGGTCGATACCCACGTTCTGGCCAACGAAGCGCTCTTCTTCGCGGCTGAAGTAAACGGCCAGCAGGCCATCTTCATCGGCTGTCGCCTCAAGCGCCAGTGCATCAATTTTTTTCTTTGCGTCTTCGCAATTCATAGGTCAGGATTCTCCAAGCACCATTGTTGAACTTCATCGGCCACCGCCAGATACTCGGACGACGGGTCTTTTCGTATCTCCTGTCCCGGCACGTAGGTTGCCCAGATCGCATCGCGCAATCGCTTCGGCAGCTTATACCAGTGCGTTTTACAGCCCCACATCTTTGGCGGAACTTCGATCTTGCAGGTCGGGAAGTGACATTTATGCATCACAGGTACTCACTCAGCAGGAAGATTATCAGGATCACCATCAGCAGCCGGAGCATCAGGCTGTGTGCTTTTTGTTGGTTCATTTTTCGCCTCTCGTATGATTCGTTGGGCTTCCGCCAGTGCACTGAGCGCTATGTCCGGGTTGCTTGGTGGTTTTGGCAGTGCTGGGGGATGCTCTTCCTCGAACGTCTTTGAGCAGTACTCGCAGAACTTCGGGAATCCCGGTGGAAATTCCGATCCTGACTCCATGGTGCGACGCAGGCCGCGCTTGATCCTGACTTCCGGCAGCCGCGACAAAAATTTTGTCCAGATTTGATTCGGCTTTTCGCCATGCTTGTTTATCCATGCCTGACCGTACATCCCAACCATCGAAGCCCAGACGAAATCAGCGTTCGTGGCGTCCGGGGCGCGAGTTTGATCGACCACTCGATCCTTGGCTGTCTTTTCCTCGGCAATGTCGTCGTTCCACATCGCGTTATTGAGGAAAGTAGCCGGGTGAGGTACGAGCTTCGGGTTTTTCCACTGCGGATTATGCAGCTTCTGCCATAAGGCACCTTGAACGGCATTGAACTTGTCCATATCAGACAGCTTGTTCCACGCGCGTTCAGCAGCGGGACGTTTAGCTTTTCTGGGGTAGGCAACATCATAGAAGTAATCGAACGTTACCTCGATGTTAACCGGCAGTTCGTTCATTCAGCTTCTCTATGGCCTTGCGGATATCGACAACAAACAACGCGCCGGGGTCACCGCTTACGCCCGTAAATATGCTGGCAGGGTAATGGGTCAACCACTCTTCAGTAATTCGGATGTAGTCTTCCCAGCCATCAGCCACGTAGGGTTCGTTTTCGTCCATTAAGCTTTCGGGCCTTTCGGCTTGCAAACCCAGTAAAAGCCGTAAATGAGCAAACCGGTAACGATATATGCGAATAATATTTCCATAATTCGACTGTAAACTATATCTTTATAACAGTCAAGGTAGGCTTTATGTTAATTAGCTATTCGAAGTAGATTCGGAGCAAAGTTCACCCAAGGCCAACCTTGCGGCTGACCGAGAACGAGTTTAGCTAAACGAAGTGAGTTCGTCGCGTCGTCCACCAGCATCTGACGGCTCCATGCCGAGTCTTCTACCTTACCGACGTTCTGGATAAACCCTATCGGCAGGTCGCTTTGATTCAGGCGGAACTGAGAACGAAAATCCCTGTGACTGCTACACCTGAGTGCTGATGGAGCCAGATTTTGGCGGATTTAGGTCCAAAAGTGTCGAGATTTCGACAGTTTGGTCCAGATTAGCTTGACAGTGGTACCAATTTTGACTATATCTGTCGCCATAAGGCGAGAGCGTTGTACCGGATATTGCTGCAGCTAATGTAAATGGTCTATCCGTCCGCGATGTTGCTCCAACAACAAAGCCTGAATAGAATAAGCCCCGGTTGGGTCCAGTGTCAACCGGGGCTTTTTCATTTTTATCCTCGATTGTTTACCTTCTTGTGCCTGAGTGTTGTCAGCAACCACTACATGTTGTGGTGTCGGAATCTCGACACAAATTAATTTTAAAATAAAGTTTGTATTTATGCCGGAATATGAGATAATTCGGTCGTTGGTAGCTATCCCCATGGTTGCCAACGTGTCGCCCACTTTGAGCGGCCTTGGTTTCCTAACTCCTTACCTCGGCCGCTCATTTTTTTCGGGCCAGAGCAGCGGACGAAACGTACACAGTCCATCATGAGGCGCGGAGCGAGACCGGTCTTGTCGTAGCCCGCCAAGCAACAGTGTGAAAACAGCGTGCGTGACAGGAGGGAGAGACCCCAGAAACTATCCCCAATATAAATCTTTTTTCAATCTATAGTAAATTTATACTTGACACTCTAACGTAATACGTTATCATGCGCCTCCGCTTCGGGAAGATACCACCGGGTAACCGGTGTAAAAGGGGGGAATCCTACTCAACCCCCGCCATTTAGCTTCGGCTATTTGGTCATCCGAAAGCAAGCTGAGCCGCCGGGGTATGCCCCGGAGATTCCATTCAGGTGGGATATGCGCAGCGAGTGATTAGAGTCGCTTTAGGGAATAACCAAAACCCCAGCCAGTCGTAAGGCTGGCGCGACATGAAAGCAAGCTGGTAAGAGGTAAAGGGTAGAGCGGTAGTCCAAGCAGGAATGTGAGGGCATCGCTTAGGTCAATCGATAGTGGTCGAAGGGTCACGCGTCGAGAAGGTCAGTCAAGTAGCCGTCGGGTGAAGACATGTGGTGTGTGGCATTTCGCAGGGGCAACCCAGTGAAACCACAGAGGCCAGCACATCATGGTAGGTTGTAGACGCTAACCCGTCTGCCTTATAGCTCAGTTGGTTAGAGCATATCACTTATAATGATACGGTCGCTGGTTCAAATCCGGCTAAGGCAACCTCTGAAGGGTTGTTAAAACGCAAAGACTGGCCTCGGTGGAATGACGAAAGTCGCGTAATTCTGCAGCCCTCGGGTAATGCAGAACCATGAAGCTCGCAAGGCCGATTGGTTTGATGTAGAGCGCACTCACGGAGTCGTACAGCTACGTGGAGAAGCGAAGCATCGAGTCGTCATCCAGCACGGACTACCGCATGTCCTTAAACTGCCGTGATGACCTTGTACAGTGGTGAGATTTTTCTGCCGCTGTGGATAAGTCAGTAACTGTCGGCTGCAACCGGTAGGTACGCTGATGAAAGCAGGGTCGCGGTATCCATAGTCTCAGGATGCTGGTCTACTACAGACCCGTTAAAGGCCCACTTCGGTGGGCTTTTTTCGTTGTGGATAAAAAAAGCCCCGGCTAGTTGCTCCGGGGCAAATTGGTTAGTCTATAACCAAAAGGAGGACATCGTGAGTCTCGCAACACACGGAACCACACTATCACTCATATAGTAGTGGATCAACCTTCTTTGGGTCTATTTCAAGAATGGCCGCCAAATGCCTGACCCAGTAGGGTGGCACGATACCTCGCAATCGCCATTCATTTATTTTCTGTGGATAACAATCGACTTTGGCCGCGTCAGCTATTTGTCGTGCTAGCTCAGCCTGTGAGCCACACTTTTTGATAGCCTTCTCAATTAAGCGACCGTTGTTTTTGATCTGGAATTTCTTCGGATGGTCAGTGAATGACATGTAGTGTTTCCATATAAATAAAATATTTGCTTTATATAGATTGATACATTAACATATCCCGTTATGTGGGACAAGTCCGAAGAAATTGATTACGGTGAGCATCCGAGTGATGATGCTCTCCGGGTTCGCCCACAAGACCAGACCATTGAAGAGTGGCTGGCCGACTACGACAGGTTTAAAGACCTACCACAAAATGAGTTTAGAGACTCCGAGGAAATTGAAATGAAAGTAAGAGAAGGCGCAGTTGTTGATTTTGATCCGGCACCCATCGGCATGCATGTATCTCGATGCATTCGCATTATCGATCTGGGAACGGCTGTGGATAACATGTACGGAAAACCGAAGCACGACGTTTTCTTTATGTGGGAGATTCCCGGCCAGTTGAAGACCTACACCAAGAAAGGTGAAAACGGTCAGGCGGATCAGGAGATCACCGAACCATTCACGGTCTCCAAGTACTACAACGCCACGCTGACGGATGGCTCGCATCTGCGAACCGATCTGGAATCATGGCGCAGCAAGCCATTCACCGAGCAGGAACTGCAGGGATTCGAACTCCGAAACGTTATCGCAGCACCCTGTATGATCAATGTTATCCACAAGCCCCGCAAGAACAAGCCGGGACAGGTGAATGCAGTGGTCACCACCGTTACCCCTATGCCCAAGATCGACGGCATGGTCTGCCCTCCGCAGGCACATCCATCGGTTTTCTTTTCGCTCGATCCGGAAGAGTTCGATCCGCAGATATACGAGTCACTGTCGCAGGGCTTGAAAGCCCGCGTCATGCAGTCCGACGAGTACAAGTATCTGCTGTCGCTGGGCAAGATACCGAATACCCCGGCTCAGGGTCAGGCACCACAAACTGACTACTCGCAACCACAGCAGGGCGCGGTTGGCATGAATGAGAACCAGCCTCCGGTTGACGATGGATTTGACGACATCCCGTTCTGATGTTTTTCAATACCATCAAAGTCCGGGGCCAGCAGTTGCATGCCTATGAAGCAAAGACTCAGTTTCAGGAAGACATGATCGCTGAGTTTTTCCAGCGCCAGCCGGGTGTTGATATCACTCCTGAAGATATCCACAAGCATCACCCCGGCTTCAGCGCAACCCCGATCACGTCGATTCGACGGGCTTTCACCAATTTGGCGGCAGTCGGTGTTATCGAAAAGACAGATTTACAGATCGAGGGTATGTATGGGATGCCGATCCATTGCTGGCGGCTGAAAGACTCCACGCAGGCTGATTTATTTGGCGGCTAAACTGGAGTGGAAGAAACTTGTCGCTGGTCCGCACAAATCAGCTCGGGCCAGCGACAAAAATGGCGGCTATTACGCCTTACATAAGAGCGGAGACATCGACATTACCACGTATCACATGAACCCATTCTACCGGATCGGCGTTTACAAGAGCGTAGCGAACGCGATGTCGGTCTGCCAGTGGTTGTCGGATCACTCATGAGCGTATTTATCCAGCTAACCGACGAACTCGTCATCCGCACCGACCAGCATAACTGGATGTTGTGCAAGCCGCGAGGCACCAACAAAGATGGCACCATCAAGTGGACCGGGTTTATCTTCTGCGGCACCCTTGAGCAACTGGTCAAAGCCACCGGGGAATACATGCTCCGCGATTGCAACGCGTCGAGCTACCACGATTTGGTTAAAGCGGCAGAGGAAATATCTCTGCTGTTGAGTCAAAAATTTACCGCTTCTGCAACCGTAACATTGAGGACATTATGATCGATTTAATCATACCAATACAACAAACTGCCGCCCTTGTTCTGGCTTGCTGTCTCGGCATCGGCTGGCTGATGGAGCAAGCCGGGGTCGATAACATTAGCGACCCGGTTGGCTGGACGTTTACCATCCTGCTGGGAGGGTCGATAGTTGTTACTGTCGTCGCCACACTGGTGCGGATATGGGTTTAGTTCTCTGCATTGGTGGCTGTCTCGACGGCCAACGTGTTGACGAGCAGGGCCAATACATTCGCTGGCACGTCCCGCAGAGAATGCCCCTGACGTATGATGATCCCGGCAGCAAGGTGAATTACGTCGATGTTCACGAATACCGGCTCGAAGAGGTTCGCACCGCGCAATACACGATTCTGGTTTACGTCTGGGTGAAGGAACGCGGCGACTGGATCATCAAATTATTTGAAACCTATATGCGCCACACCGACAGAATGGCATCGGTAGCAGGGCGACCGGGGCCGGACCCACGTATCCACCACCGGGATGACCGGGTTGACGCGATGCGCTACATGATGGAACGCGAAATTAACTTCCCGCCCAAGATGCCGCCTGTGGATAAACCGGTTGTGGATAAAAAACCCACTCCGCCACCGGTAAAGATAGGGAAAGTCGAGTTTTCCACAGCCAGTTCAGAGCCAAAGACCGGTAAAAAGCTGGCCAAATGAACGACGACGACACAGATGTAAAGCGCCGTGGCTCGAAACAATGGGGCCACGGATACGTGACCGGCATTCACGCTGGTCTCCAACTAGCGAAGGAGCTAACCATGCAACAAGCAAAACTCGATAGGCTAACCAACCAACTTACCATCATCGCGAAGCACGTTCTCGACTGTGTCCCAACTCTCGAAACCGCCACAAAAAACCAGATACTGGTCGCTTATAAAAAGAAAGGTCGGTCAATGGCGCAAAACGAACTCTACGGCGTGCTCGCCAACCTGACAAACCATGGCCTGATCAAAGAACCGACCAAGGGCAACTTCATCAAGGTAACCGCAGCCGCTCCGGCGCTGTCATCAGTACCTGAAGCCAAGGACATCAAATACGTTGACGATATTGGCGAAGAAGCAACTGTAACCCTACCGGTTACATCGCCAGCGGAGACAATCACCGTGACAAAAAAGCCCCGCGACCCGATGGACATCATTGTTGAAATGCGCGAGCAGTTCGAGAAAGCGATGTACGAACTATGCGAATACTACGAAGCTGAGAAGCTGAAAACCGACAAGAAAATGAAACAACTGTCTCACTTCAAGCAATTGATGGAAAGCCTGCATGAAGATAACTAACGAGCAGCGACTGCCGAAGGCAGTTGTTCACGCGGTCACGACCGACCGCTACGAAGCCGGGGATGGTGACGTGTCATGCACGACGCTCATCGCCCCGGCGCAAGCCTTTCAACTGACCAACGAGCACAAGGACGAAATCGTCGAAGATGCTGTTGACCGAATCTGGTCGATGATGGGATCGGCCGTACATTACGTGCTGGAAAATGCCGTCATGGACCTGAAGGCGAAGGGTGAATATACCGACAAGCACATATCGGAGCGGCGCTTCTACTGGACCGTTGGCGGCAAGCGAATCTCTGCCCAGATCGACCTTTACGAAGACGGCGAACTGAACGACTTCAAGCTGACCTCGGTATGGGCCATCAAAGATGCCGTGCTCAACGGCAAGGATGACTGGACCGCGCAGCTAAATATCCAGCGTTACCTGATGGTGAAGAACGATTTGCCTGTGGATAAACTGTTTATCGTGGCAATCGCCCGAGACTGGAACCGTTCCGGCGCTCTGCGCGACCCGCAGTACCCACCGAGAGCGGTCAGAATTAATATTCCGGTGTGGAGCATGGAAAAGACCGAGGC